>Ga0131853_10022181_pt1 | contig 11498 bp, 9 predicted proteins | sample TergutLab28metaG_FD_92764 | JGI IMG/M metagenome (GOLD analysis project Ga0131853, IMG submission 92764) | Labiotermes labralis P1 segment gut microbial communities from Petit-Saut dam, French Guiana - Lab288 P1 (version 2) (version 2) | ecosystem: Host-associated > Arthropoda: Insects >...
GTAACCGTCCAAAATCGGACACATGTTTATATGAACTTTTTTGATCACAAAGACCTAGGAAATCACCTCCTGCAGTTATGCCCTAAAGTCGTGAAACACCCTGTATATATATATATATATGTTGTGTGTGTGTGTGTGTGTTTGATCAACAGCACAACAATGATAATGACCTGAAAATTAAACACATTTATTGCTAATACTTTCACTGTTAGGTCACATCAGACAGTTTGTCTGTTTACCTATATGGAAATTTTGTGATATCTAGAATAAAGAGTGATTTTAAACATCGGGGAGAGATAATAGTATGACAGAAAAAATGACGTGTTTGTGCTTCAGGATCGGTCGCCGTCCGGTACTGTTCCTTGGAGTGGTCACTCTTGTCGTTGGGAGATGCGCCTCAGTCTTCACCGCCAGCATCTACAGCGTGTTTCTTGTGGCAAATTTCGTGGCCAGTCTACCCGTAGCTGTCGTCTTCCAGTCTCCGCTCATTATAGGTGGAATAGCAGAAGCATTCTGTTTGACTTTCATATTGTTCACTTCGTGCATTATGATGTAATAAAACTTGGTAACTCCAACAATTACGCAAATCTAAAATTTATGTATTTTTTCTATAACTTAGCTCCTACATGTTTCGGCATTGTCGCCATCCTCACGGAGCTCACACCAAGACTTCATTAAAACATACAGTAATACATAATTGACAATAAACATATATTTGATGTTGAGCATTTATCACTTTATACGTCTCTTAATCAACAAAAACACACAATTATATTATCACTGTGTCAAAACAATATATTGTGTTTTTACATATATAATTATTGTAACCAAAACTGCACTATTGACATGAAAACAAACACATGTTTATTGTAAACTATGTATTGCTATATATTTTAATGAAATCTTGGTGTGAGATTCCTGCAGATGGCGACAACGCAGAAACATGTAAAAGCTAAGTAATAGAAAGAATACATAGAATGCAGAATTGTTAATTTTTATGTTACCAAAATGTTCACATTCTCTTTGAATTTGCGGTCTAAAAGTGTCAATGAGGACAGCTTTGCATTCATTTCTCTGTAACCTACTTACAGAAAGCTAGTTTTATCAGAGGATCGCAATAAGAACTAGTAGCAATAGATACCCCAGACAGATAAAGCCACCAGCAAAAGGACCGTGTAAGTATGTGATTAGCAGCGTATGTTTCATGCGTGAAACATACGCATTGTAGCAGAAAAGTACTTAATGTATAATACCGGTATCAGTCTCAAGACTTATTAGGGTACGAATATATTTGTTAATTTTAGAATTTCTTATCATTGATATTTTAAGACTCAAGACTTCCGGAATGTGGCCCAATATCAAATGGTGGTTATGGGGTGATTGCATTAAAAGGTAGTCTTGAAGGAGCTTGCTGCCTTCATTTCTAACTCCATTTTGGGTACAAATACTATATCAGCAACTTATATAGTGAATCTGGAAGCATAGACATTCTCCGAAACGTCGACAACTATGTACTAATGGACACGGAGTCATATCCCAGAAGACATGAATCTTTACTGCCACTGCAATGAAAACCTCAAATCTGGCATTATACACCTGTTTATTTGTCGTATAGATTTCCTGAAATTTGGAAATTAAAAGAGATTTGTTGCACAATTTGTAGTTTTGCGGTACGTTTACGTGCAAAAATAAACAATTTGAAAATAGGCAGATTACAAATTGAGTAACATTGGAAAACCTGGTAAAAATTATAGTTCAATTCGATTCTTCATTAATTCATTTTTCCTGTGGCGCTGCGACCCAAAGTGGGCCAGGCCCTCCTCATTCGAGGTTTCTAGATCCCTCACAACGACCTACCACAGTCGGTAAGACTCCTCTGGGCGAGTGATCAGCTGGTCGTAGAGACTTCTACCTGACAACACACAACATCACAACAGACAAACTTCGAACCAGCAATACCAGCAGACCTGCGCCTTAGACTGCGCGGCCACTGGGACCGGCAATTAGTTAATAAATCGATCAATTTAAATGCTGGTTCTGTATCCTAAGGGCTAATGAGAAGTCAGAAAGTGTGCACCAAAACAACACAAACCTTTCAAAAGTACGACAAAATTAAAGTACGAAACAGAACAGAATTAAAAATTCATGCAGTTCACATGTCAGTAATGAATAACATTTCGATGCCAATTAGTGACTTTATAAGTCATTTTAATGTATACAAATTTCTATTAACTTAAAATATGATTAATAGCTTTTAGTTCATGAAGTCATTATTGTACGAAAGAGTGTTCAGTGCTTGGTAGTTATAAATCATAGAATATTTATATAAAAACTTATTTGATTAATAATACTTGTACTTTTATATCTAACGTAAATTAGGGTCATGATTTTACGTTTATTTTGGCGACTGTTTATAGTTTACAAAGTCTGTTACTTTGCACTTCTTACATTTTATGTCACCCATCTGGCATGATTCTATGGATTACTTGTCAGTTTATTTTCCTCGGACTTATTTTATAATATGTACTGTTTGATGGGCCCCAGGACAGCATGCAAAAATAGCATATCATGTTTCAGATAGAAAGAAATAACTAAAGACTCTGTCGCCTTCTAAACACACATATGCAGGTTTTATCCTATGGATTTTTCTCGAAATATACATATTAAAATGAACGAAGCAATATTGTATTGCAGGTATGGAAATATCGTCTTCTTCACAGAGGGCCCTAATAGCAATGTTGCAATTTGTGGGCTGGACGTCTGGGATGTGCGTGATGCCTATGGTTGCTTGGGCCACTGGTGGCGAGTGGAAGCTGTTCATGATATTGACATCCGTTCCTTGTGTTGTGGTGTTCCTTTCCTTGAGGTCAGTAGCCACATAATTCTAATGTAACTTATCCACTGGGCAAACGGTCACACTGAACTGCTTATGGCCAGAACTGCGCTCTTCTGCCCTGTGATGCAGCAGGTAGTGGTAATTCCTTGCCGACATTTCAGGACAACCTATCGGTCCAATTATCTTTTTTTCTTGAAAATAGAACCGATAGGTTTTCCCGAAACATCGTACTCGCTGCGTAATAGCTCAGAATAGCGCAGTTCTCATCTACTTAGTCGCGGAAGCCTGAAATCTCGCAATTTACGACCAATGACACGAATGTTTAGAAATACGAGGTTTTAACAACAGTGCAGTAGGGGTTCTGGTCTTCAGCGAAACGATGCTGCGTGGCTGGTTAAGTGGTATAGGACGACACTAGTATGTGATGTCCTGCAAACACACGATGGACTGGAAACAGGAGAATGGAGTCGGTAGTCAATAAGGTCCATACAATTGCGGAACAGGGCTTCTGCACCTCGGTTACGTACACTGCAAGCTGATGTGCACCCTGGCTGTCAATAACCGTTGGAACAGTCACACTCTGCCGAAATACCCGGAGTCGTCATGCAGCCGAAAGACAAAAAATGGTTTCATCCATGTGCTATGACACTGCAGTCGGGTGTACCCATTGTCGTGCAGGATTTTGTCACCTTGACACTTCAAGTTTTCAAGTTTCATGAAGAATAGGATTATGCGTGTGACTTGAGCCTTTGAAATGTGAAGGTAACATTTTGTTCTAAACGTCAGGACCATTTACTCAGCGAAGCAGCGTCTCTTCCCAGAACACTGGAATCGCACGTGAATAATATTACACTAATTAATAATTCTTACTACATTAAATTAAAAAGTTTTAATCAAGACGAACTTTGTAATTGGTAAATACTGGAGACAACTGAAGCTGATAATTTGGAGCAGCGTAACTCCGTAAGGGTGCAGGGCTGTCGCTGAATTGTATAGTACTTGCGATATACAGTAAAAGCCCAAAACTGCGCCACTGTCGCTTCACCGCAGTTTGTGGCAGTATGTAGAGGGTGCGCTAAATCAAAATGCATTATTTTTGGGAACTTTTATTTACAGAATTTCGTGGGCGATGAGCGAGGGCAGCGCTGTGTCGAGGGTTGACTGTATATAACTGTGCTGGCTCCTGCATGATCCATTATTTCGTTGGGCTACAGGGGTTCTAACGACTTTGTTTGGCATTCAAAGCCCGGATCGAATTTCATGAGATGTAGGACACAGGAGGCATTTTGCAAAATCCTGGTTTTTACAATTTAAATTAACTTTAAACTAAAATAAATAATAATTATTCAACAAATACGATTTTTTTTGGGGGGGGGGCGGCAGGGGGAATAACATATATGCCCATATTTTACCACCTCCGTGTTTCGGCCATCTCTGGGTCATTATTAAGAACTACCAGTAAGTCGATAATTCGTTTGAATTATTGAATTATTTGTACTACTTGACAATGGCCCGGAGTGGGCTGAAGGATGTACCGGCTGGAATGTAGAAAATTATGGGTTGTTGTCCCAAAAATGTATTTGTTGGTTGAATATTGTTGATTATGTAATAAAATGCACGTGATTTACAACAATATAAGGTAACTTTAGACTGCGTATTTTGTACTGCGAAAGACAAAAAATTGTCTGAAAGGCGGTCTGGCCTTGCATCTTAGCAGCGTTCTTTTGACGTCGTGGTTTATTGTCTACGTCGAGTTTTGATGTGAACAAGATATTCCTTAACTCTTTAAGGACGAAATGTAATCTGTTTTATTCAAGGACCTTGTTCTTACCGCGCAGGAAACACGCACTGTCTCGGTCATGAAAAACGATCAGTTAATGCTGTTTAGACCAAAAGTCGCTGTTGTTTCTGAGATACTTACAGTTGGCATAAATGTACGCTGTGGGCACAATGTAGAATTTTTTTTAATGTTTTGTTGACCGTGCATCCATGTATAATTTTGTAAATAATACCAACTTGGTGCACAACTTATTCTTAGTATATTTATTCTTAATGTATTTATCAATCTCTACATGTTTCGGGCACAAACATAGTTGTTTCTCGTGATGATGGGCACATAGTCGCCCGAAACATGTAGAGATTGAAAAATATAAATATACTAAGAATAAATTGTCCACCAAGTTGGCTTTACTTACAAGTAAAGTTTTTTATTGTTAAACCCGAGGGTACAGAAAGTAACTGCTAGGGTTCAAAAAGTTTGACATAAACGTTATTGGTTACTTTGCGCAATTAGAACTCATGCAGGTAATTTTGCGACGTTAAGCGTCTCGTAGACGATGTGAATAACAAGGAGGCAGATTACGTGAATTCATTTAGCATGAAACCATCGGGACAAGTACGAAAGTTAACGTTGTTGGAAGACTAGATACGTAAGAGTATCTGAATTCTTTTTGAGCCCATTTATCATTCAAAGACAACATATCATTCATTTTCATCACAGCTGAATATGACTTTGGTGATATGCATGTACTCTTAGTTACAACTAGGAATTTCCAGTGTGCATAAACACTTCTGATTGCTCACCGATTCTGTGTGTTCTTCTTTTGCTGCAGGACGTTTCCGGAATCTCCAAGATGGCTTGCAGCAAAGGGCAAATCGAAGAAATGTCTTGAAATTTTGAAATACATTGCTAAGAGGAATAGAACTACACTGCCTGACAATGCTCTCATGCAGCTGAAGAAACTGGCTGGGAGGAAGGAGAAAGTATATGGTGTGGCGAGTTTGTTCGCAAACTGGCAGCTGATAAAGATCACGGTCCTTCTTTCCATCTCGTTGTGAGTAAGCGAAGAAAAATGTAGGCTTTGAAGCTGGTACAGGGAAGTTAGGCTAACAGCATGTCTGTTGGCCGGAGGAATGATTAGACCGTACCAAACGGAACACGCAACTATAATAAATTTCGACTTCCGAGAATTATGAGTGGGTAGAAAAATAATACTACAAAGAACCACAGAAAAATGTGATACGAGGGTATGAGCTAGAATTATGTGGTTCAGGATAAGGAAAATGGCGATTTACCGATACAGTAAAGAAAATTTGGAATGGAACTGAACAGTTTGCAACTGCAAGATGAACATCTACGACAGAATAAGTCAAATATACTTCCAATTAGTGGAAATACAAATTACTTGTATTTGAAAATGAGTATGTGGATACTGATTAGGCTCCGGGCTGGAAATCGTGTTTCGATTCCTGGCCTCAGCAAGAGATTTTTCTCTTCTCTAGATCGTCCAGAACAACTATGGAGGCCCTCCCAACATCATATACAATGAGTAGCCCGGATCTTTTGTTGGGGTAAAAAGCGGCCGGTGTGTGAGATTAACCACTCGGCTCAGTCTAGTGCCAAGGTTAAGAATAAGTGTATCTATACCTCCACGACCTCTGTACGTCTTAATGTCGTGGACAGGACAATTTTACACCTTATTGTTAAATCTCTAAGTAAACAAAGAATGGTATTAAAGTGCGCGAGATATTCTTAATATTTTCAAATTTGAGAATTAATTTATTTTTCTGTCTGTCTTGTCCAAATCAGGACTTTTGAAGCATATTTCAGTCGCATATGTGACAATAGGTCAGACGGTCTTATTAATGTTTTGGTACAGTCAGACTTCTGTCTTCACCATGACAATGACGTCGAGGTGTGGGCTGTCCAACTTTTGTTCAGTGGGAGTCAGGTTGTTTCTTGGTTAGACAGCCAGAGCGTGAAGGTGGCTACAAATCTTCACCAAGTGCAGCATAAAAATTGACTTTTTTTAACATACTAATTAGGCACAGTAAAACTCTGTGTTTTTACTTTGCTTCACTAGAGGAGGGGTGTTTGACTCTTTAATGTACTACAGATGATGCCTAAAAGCCATTTAACTGCCAATCTAAATCATAAAAACGATTTGGATTTGTGATTTAGGTGGCAGCCGCAGACACCCCATGCACCTCTAAGTGCAAACGACACCTGCTTACAACTCTGCCGCCTTCCCAGTGGAAATAGCCAAAGTATGAAGAAAAGTAAACATATGAGATCTAATATCTGATTAATTGTTGTACTTTTAGATGGTCAACAGGCAAATTAGCAACTTACACTGAACTGCTTGAAATGTCTTGTGTTTCTTAATCGGAGGATTTTAAAATCAGTAACGAGCATGGTCTAATTTTGTAGTATTTGAGTCTTTTTAGGGCACATCTCTTTTGCTGAGGAATAGGGAGGGGACATGTGTAAGTAGACACCCGCTCGATCTAACGGTAGTGTATCTACAATCACGCAATAATTTAAAAATATAACCCAGCTCTATGTGAGCTAACTGTAATCTTACTTCCATCACCTCTAATATAAAATCAATACCATCCTACAATGACTGATCCCAGAAAAAATATATATTCACAATAACATTTCCTACGGGGTTTCAGCCATGTTCGGCCATCTTTAGGGAATAGGCTTGTGTGATATTGAAATATCGTCACTCTTCCCATGCTATCATGCCATATGAATGATGCATGAAGACAATACAAGTTTGCTGGCTTTGTAGCACGTAATTTCTAATGTTATTGTAAATTGTACTGTTTTCTGAAAATTTTGTGCTCTGTATTGTTACTTAAATTACAGAATTTCGTTTTTCTATTTTAATACTTACGAATACTGACATTTTATACACACATGGACATAATATCAGAAAAAGAATAAGTCTATATATATGTCATACACATTTGATCAATGAAGATAGCCGAGTTGGAACGAAAAGTGTAGGAAATATTTATGTGAAAATATAATCTTATCCATGCTCAGTTTACAGTACGCACACGGTAATTGATTCATAGATGAAAATATAGTCTTATCCATGCTCAGTTTACAGTACGCACACGGTAATTGATTCATAGAGTGAAAATATAATCTTATCCATGCTCAGTGTGCATTAGGCACACGGTGATTGATTCATAGAGTTAAGTTTGCCTTATTTCTATTAACTACAAATAATTCATTTATAAGACACATAACTGTTTAGGGGAGATATACTGGGTGCTTGAGAGTAACAATACGGAGGTGTAAATTGCTGATGGCCATCTCCTGCCTGTGGTCCATACCTGCGTGTCCACACCTGCTTATTCTAACAGCCATTGACTTTCGTTATGCAGCTCACTTGCAGCCTTTACATCTTCTTAGTCCTCTCTAAGAGAGTGACATAATTTCGTACATTCATCGTGACACTACATTACTGATGGTGGAAACTCCAGGCTGTTCTGTGATGATGCCGTTGCTTAACATTGGTATCTAAGTGTGGACAGTTCCATATTTCAAAGCAGTGCACCATTTCCAACTAACAATGAATTGTCCTTCTATTTTTCAGAACACTTACCCAGATCCAATATTACACAATTGTTCTCAGCGTCGCTGGTATGTCCGGAAACCCATTTCTGAACTTTCTGTTGCAATCGCTGATCGAATTGCCAGGTTTCCTGATAGGAAGGGCTGTGTGTGACAGATTGGGACGACGCTGGAGCCAAGCTGGATCTTTCATGCTAGGAGCAGTGTTTCAGCTGGCGTGCTTTTTCACAGTCATGCGTGAGTGACAGAACATCAGTTTGTCTTCTTCCATAAACCTTAAGGTTAAAGGTAACGTAAATAATAGGATCTGAACGTCATTTTTTATGAATGTAAATCTGTGTAATTTTCTCACTGAAAAGTATAAAGAAAACTCGAGGATAAAGAACTTCTGGTAAACGACGTCGTTTAATTTGATCGATAGGTGCATGTAACACATGCTGTAATTCATACTCTTCTAACTTGAAATTGGAATCGGCAGATTACACTGAAACGTTGGTACTTTGTATGATACACAATGATAATTCGTAGAATGTTTGGGACCTTTCTTCTTGTAACCCCATCACTGTGTTGCCATACGAGAGAGGCTTAAGTTAGACGTCAGACTAGTCTCTCTCTGTCATGCACATCTCCCTCCTCCTTACGAGAGGGTTTGCGTTAGGCATCAATCTAACCTGTCTCTGTTACAACAGGCCATATTGTGGCCAACACACGGTGGAGAGGAATGTGACACGAACTATCAATATTTTAATGTACTGTCCTATAATTCTTTAGGAGAAACTGAGGAAAATCACGGAAAGATAAAGTTTTTGACATCCAGGCATAATTAGGGGAAGGAATGCTTCTGTAATTAACGCTTCTTTAGCCAGCCTACTGCGTAAAGGAAGTGCACAGTTGAGCCAGTGAGAAGAGCAGGCCACGTTTCTCAGATGGAAGAGTAGTAAGTGTCCCTGAGTCAGAGTACCTTCACTGTCTCAGGATAGTTTTTCAAGGTATTCTTATACTTCACAATACGCAGAAAGTTTTCTAATTCATTCATTGTCTTGTATACTTCAGTTCATGATCCGTCCATTTTAGTTTATTCCTTCTGTAAGAAGAAAAGGAAACTGCCTTCCAGGTATTCAGGCTGTCATTATTAAGGTTTGCAGTGGGTATAGATTTTAAATTAGAAGTTCAGTTTTTCAGGTTTACTTCAGTTTGTCACATTTCCTTCACATTATACATTCCCAACTTCTACCGTATGGACTGCAGGGAGAAGTTACACTGACGTCCCAAAATACCCCATTCACCACTGTACACAGTAACAGACCATTTCCTGCGTCATTTCAGGCTACCGCCGCGAAGTAGATGTGAATTGCGCTGTTCTGGGTTATGAAGCAGAAAGCAGTGGTGATTTCTTACCTAACTTTCGGGACAACCTATCAGTCCCTTCTTCAGGGATCTTGAGTCCAAAAGAAAGCCTGCTGTTGCAATACGGAGTTTATATAGTGAAGAGGGTGGGCGATGAAAAGTCTCAGTAGCGTGGTGCCAGCCAATAGGGTTGATGCAGTTGGTTGGGAGGGAGGGGAGTGTGGTAGTCAGTGCAGCTGTGGAGAGAGACGTTGCATGATAGAAGAAATTCTATCAGATGTGATAGCGAGATAAGCAGGCTTTGTTATGGATTCTTGACCCCTGAAGAAGGGACCGATAGGTTGTCCTGAAAAGATGGTAAGAAATTACCACAACTGTCTGCGTAATTACCCAGAACAGCACAGTTCTCAGCCGAATTGTTCTTTTTTCCAGACCAAAAACTTCTGTGGCTGCTGATTATCGCGGTTCTAGTGGTGAAGTTCACCCTGACTGTGGCATCCTACAGTTCCTACCTGCAATGTATGGAGTTGTACCCCACCTGTCTTCGGCAAACAGGCACTTCTGTTGGGTTTCTCATGGCAAATGCATTCGGAGCTCTGGGACCATTTATTGTCTATCTGGTAATCCAACAATCTTTAGTTGATAGACATAAACTACTCTTGATATCAAATTCAGTCCCAAAATTATGCAGCAGTTATTTATGTGTATGTATGTGTGTATTTATTTATATATGTTTATATGTGTGTGTGTATATATACTGTGTATATACATATATATATATATATATATATGTATATATATAAACATTGGAACTGCGAAGGAGGAGGTTTCGGCATAATAAAAAACAAATCTTGTAAAACACCAATTCAAAGCATCGTTCTAAATTTCTATAACATCTAAGTATTCAATAACAAGGCCTTGAACCTAAAAACTGCATTTGTGGAAATCGATGTGTTACCAAAACAAATAACCATGTTAACCATTTTAAAGATTATTAACATCCTATTGTTTTTCTAGTCTCTGCAATGTGTTTACTTCAAGGTATCAGCCGTATTTAAATGCATTTCTAGATGTATTGACAGCGCCCTGTTCCATCATTGTACTTTCTTTAATGTGGGTATGACACAAATTTTTTCGTCAACTGCTGAGTATCTGTACTGGTACACGCAACAGTAACACTTCATACCGCACGGAGAATGTAGTGATTTTGAATTGAAAAATGCCTCACGTTCTAATATGTAATAATTAGGGAAGAACAGGACTACGATGAATAAATCAGTATAATGCTTAATTTCAAACTTTCGCTGTGTTCTGAATGTTGTACGTATTATTTCTTTTGGGTGATTCCCCGGCTTCTGAATTTTGTATGCCGATGCTTCGGAACACTCCGTCTGATCCATCTTCATAGGCAGTATAAGCAGGGAGAATCTGCTTGCACCGCCTATTAAGATGGAATAGAGTGTTCCGAAGCATCGGCATACAAAATACAGAAGCCGGGGAATCACCCAAAAGAAAGTATACAAGAAATCTTTACAAAACCTTCCCGATATCACACACATTTTAAAATTTTTATTTCGCTTGAATAACGTTTTCACGAGTTTGAATCGCGTTTGGGAATATCCTCTATATTTTTATTGTGTCTTGTTGTGTTATTCACATTGGGCCAATACTTAGGTTCTGCCAAACAGTTGACGGGTTCGTACTTCCATGATTAATTTTACATGCGAAGGACTGAGGAAAGCTGATGAAGAGTTGAAGGGACCATGAAGGTTACTTCACGTTGAATTTTGATAATAATGCTTTTTGTAACATATTTTGTTCTCAACGTACATGTGGAATACATATATATTTTGCCACATCTCACAACATAGCGAAGGCGCAGGGACTTATGTGCCAAGAGTTTCAGCTTGTAAATTTTATTGATGTGTCTTCAGTTTGAATTAA
>Ga0131853_10022182_pt1 | contig 11497 bp, 5 predicted proteins | sample TergutLab28metaG_FD_92764 | JGI IMG/M metagenome (GOLD analysis project Ga0131853, IMG submission 92764) | Labiotermes labralis P1 segment gut microbial communities from Petit-Saut dam, French Guiana - Lab288 P1 (version 2) (version 2) | ecosystem: Host-associated > Arthropoda: Insects >...
AAACAAAGAGGTTGTAGGGTGATAGGGGTGAGTATGTGGTGAGTGAGGAGGGTAAGTGTTGGGGAGGGGGGGGGGGGGGGGGGGGGCAGGAAGAACTTGACAAAATCCATTATAAGTTTTGTAAGAAAATTTCAAGGTTACCCAGGTGTCCAGCAGGGTGGCTGAATCGAATTTGGAAGACAAGAAATGAGGAAATGTGTTGTGTGTGATAAGTGAACCATGGGTTATGCTTTTGTACACGTGGATGAGGATATAGTAAGAAATTGCGAGATGTCAGGCTACCTTCGTGGTGTAGCTGAGGTCTGCATTCTTCTGGGTTGTTATGCAGGATTTGGAACTACCGGCTTTTCAGAACAGAGTTTTGGTCCAAAAGTGTCAAGGTGTGTTGTAACATCCCAGAGGAATGAAGACATAGTAAGCACCTGTTATGATTGGAAGATTAAAGATGGGGAATTTGGCAAAGAAACCAAAAGAAGAAATGGAAAAATTACCATTGGCATATATTTGGCAGAGTCAGACAACAATATAAATTGGTATGTGAAATAACTAAAAAAAAATATGACAATGTAGGAAGACAAAACTTATTTTCAAGTGAGTTGAAAGAATTCCTTGTTATATTATTGCAAACCGAACCACAAATCGGAAAAGAGAATGACACTGTTGACTTTACAAGAAACAAGAGAACCGGAATAATATGGCTGAAGCAAGAGTTGGAAACTGTGAGGGATTGTGAGAGGATATGAGAGAGACTGGTGCCTCCTATGTCAAGGGGATTCAGACATCTGACATATGCAGTAGAATCACCATTGGCGATTTGGGGGGGGGGTAAACTTTCTGAGTTAAGTAAATCGTACACAGGGGTTGAGTCAGAAGAGAAAATTGCTGCTATGGTTACCAAAACATTGTAATCATTCTAACTTTAAGCTGAATTAGTTTTCCTTCAGTGCATTTTATATGAATTTTATGGAACATGAAAGAAAAACACAGACAAGTAACTAAAATTGGGGTTTCACTGCACAAAACATTCTGTGAGTCAATTATTTTGTCAGCATGGTGTATGATCAATCTTCAGGTGTTTCACGTCTGTGATTCGTGTTCATTCAGTAACACTGCTGAGTTAGAAACGTTCTTTTGGGTAAATGGCTCCTGTCACAGGCTGTTTGACCTGTCATGCACACTAACTGGAAAATTGATAGTACACTGCTATGGTGTTTCACAGTCAGTTCTGATATTATGTCACTTATATTGTTCAGAATTGTAGTATTATTTATGCAACCCATACTCCAAAAATTTTAACACAACCTAAACTGAGACTTATCAGTGGTGTGGGGATCTGTTTAAAATTAGATGCAGATGGGAAAGTGAAGTCATTAGGACATGGACTGTCGGTGGCTGTGGGGGAATAGAATGACACTGAGAATATTTTTTGGAGAGAAGAGGATTTTTAGTGGTACAGTTACAGTAGTAGTGTGAATGTTTGAGTATAAAGTGAGGGAATAGTCTAGTGTAAATACATCTGTTTTTAAAGAATCTGCATTTTGCAGGAACCTGTGGTGTGTGGATACAGATTCATGTGAAGACGGAACCACTTCACATAAATTCATTTCCGTCAAACCTAAAGCTAGGTATAGATTTCATGCAGTCACTGCGCAGGTGTACGTACGCGCGCGCACACACATACATACATATACATGTTGTAATGGTTTCATATTTTTCACTTTTGTCTGCCATATGAAGTATTAGGATCTTAAGTTGACAGTAGCACTAGTGTCATTGCCACTTCACAAGTTGACATTACTGTCATGTTGATATGATTGGTGATACAACATTGAAACATATGAAGGTGACTTGATGGTTCCAGGTTTCATGAGAATCTGTTTGGTTCAAAGGCTACCTGTTAAAAGGAATATGCCATAAACCAGTCTTTGATTACAGTGAGGCAGTTAGGCTAATAGAGTGGGAACATTGTTTTGTGAAGTAAGCATTTGTAGTCATTTACATTTTGGATCAGTACCTGTGTGACAGCTTCAGTAAAATACTTTGGGAATGCGGAAAGCTCTAATGGCTTGACTGACTTGCGTGACAGGAGGAAACAGTTCAGTAGTGAGTTGAAACATTGCCATACCTCCTCACATAATAGCTGACCATTGAATGCCTTTCCCTGTTGAACCAGAGGCATGTAAGTCATTATTGATCATGTATTAAATGAAACTAGAATAATTTTGTAATTTAATATTCTGTGTAAGTGAGCTTGGAGTAGTCTGAAACCAGTATGCACTTGGACTGTTTATAAACAGGCCCATTGTGCTCCCTTATTCTGTAACCTTTTCTCTCTAGGAAAGAACCTTGTCCAAGTTCTGCAGCCTAACTGAAAGCCAGCATGGGTCTTGGATGAATTTTCGTAATAACGTCTGGGTCCAGCTTAGCCGAGCCCAGTGAGAAATATCCCCTACATATGAGATAATCACAAGTCAAACACATGTAGATGCTTTTTTAGTGTTATGGTCAAACACAAGGCCATATCACTGTTACATATACATAACAGGAGAATGTGTCAAGTACAGGTTCTGGCCCAATCAACTTATTGGCTGAGCCCTTGATAGATTGCCATTTGGTTTCCCTTATGGAGCCCCTATAAAAACTAATGCCCCATTTCCAGAATCTTTTATTATGTGACTGTCAGAATCCTCAGTATAGGAGCTGTCCTTCCAGGTTCCTGTCACAGAACCTCAATAAGGAGAGAGATGTTCCATTTCCAGAGTCTTCCTTGACATGTCTCTCAGAGTCCCCAGTAAATGATCTCCCCCTCCAGAAGCCACTTTCTCCCCAGTAAAGGAAACCCCCCTCCAGGTTTCATTTACAGAGATGCTCCATGTCCAGAGCCTTCTTTGACCTTCCTCTCAGAGTCCCTAGTTAAGGAGCTCCCCTCTCCAGGTTCCGCTGACAGAGCCTCTGTGGAGAGAGATGCCTGTTTCCAGAGCCTTCTTTTACATCTCTCAGAGTCCTTACATGAACAAGGTCTCCTTATGAAAATGATAACTCACCATTTTTTCAAAGCCCCTGAGTTAAGAAGTCCATCCATCATCCATGTCCCCTTGACAGGGCCCTTATGGAGATATGCCTATTTCCAGAGCCTTTGTGTACACTACTGTCAGAGAACCCAGTGAAAGAGCTGTCCAAATAGTTACCTGGCTGCTGACAAGAAGACACTGATAAATGTTAACAATTCCTCAGAGACTTGGATTGATTAGGTGGCTAGTGAATGGCATATTGCCCCAGAACCAACAACTGAAGGAGCTATCCAAGTGGAATACTCCTATGATTGGTTTTGCAGCCCACGTATAGGAGCAGTAACAAAAAGTTACATGTATTGTTTGATATTCTGGAATATTGGATAAACTGTCTATCTGCTGTCCAGTCCCATGGGTGCTGAATTAAAGAACTTATGCTGTATGATTGTGTGTATAGACAGGTATTTGATGTAAGCTGATATCCCTCAGATCTTCCATGGATAGTGTCGTTCTTCCTGTTTTCACTGCAGCACATCTTGGTCCACTGTGTTAATCCTTTGCCTCAAATATATGTGTATAATGCACAGTATGATAAAACGCTGAATGTTACGCATGTTTGTCTGCTCTTATGTGGCACCATTATGCAGGAGGCATTTAAATTCCAGTTTTCAACACACCGCTATGGACATTTAATTCTGGTACTGAAGGGTTAGCGACCTCTGTGAAACAGGAAAATTACTTGATGCCACAGCTGCTGGCATGACACCCTTCCACACCTAAGTCCATGCTTATCTCAGCAAAATAATTCCTGGCCAATGGATTGGTCATGTGGAGTCTGTTGCATGGCCCTTCACATTTTCCACATCCGCAATTCTGGATTTTAATATCTGAGGATTTTTTAATTATGTGCTGTACTTTCGTTTTATGCCTACTGCCCTTTGTGACTTGCAGTGTTGTGTCACAGAGCTGTTAAAACAGGATGGATCAAAATATGCTGATGTGAATGTGGAAAGAAATACTGTAGTTGGGACATCTGCAGAGTAGTGAAGGGAGCATATGATGAATACCTGTAGATAAGCCTTAGGTGTTCCCGCATGTTGTGTGAATGGTTTTGCATCATTTGGCTTCCTGCATTTTCACAGTGTTTCATTAAATTTGTTATGTAGGTGTTAAACATCCTGTATTTATTTCTCAGTAGTATGTATACAACTGTGGTTTGTTGTCTGTGATTGATTGTTACCAACACTTGAAAGTCAGTGTTTTCTCATATGTGGGATTGATATGACTCCTCTGCTGTGTGGTAATTTGTCATGTAATTGACTTTTGCAGATGCATGTTTCTGTGATAAATGACAATCTAGGCCAAGGAGGTATATAGCACAGCAAATATCAAATTTATAAAATATTTATCTCCCAATAGAGGATTCTTTTTCACTTGTGCAAATTCAGGTCTGCATAGAGTGTGTGCTTGTTCATAATTCCTCCTCCTCTCTCCCTCCCATGATTGTAATCCATTACGTTGTTTGTGTATTGGTCGATACTGTCTGAGAAGTTACGGCAGTTATGTTGGTGCAGCTCTGAATTTGTTGATTTCTCTTATTAATCCATTCAGGGATTTTGTGAGGTCTTGGTGACACCCAAAGACAGGCTGGAGAGTTAATTTCCAGACCCTGTCTGGGTGCTAAGGCTAGTTTCCTGTCCTTTAACAGGATACAGTCCAGGGCTGTTAATGGCCTTCTCACTGGACATAATACCCTGAGGAGACAGCTTCACCTAATGGGGATGTCAGACAGTCAATTGTGTAGGAAGTGTGAAGCGGAGAATGAAAGCTCAGCCCACGTTCTTTGTGAGTGTGAAGCTTTGGCTTCGCTCAGACATGCGTGTCTGGTCTCCTTGGAGCCAGAGGACATTAAGAGTATAAGCCTGGGGGCCATCCGGAACTCTAGTAAAGTAACAGGGCTCCTATAAATCAATATGGGGCGCAAAGGGCCCGTCATTTAAGGCCTAGGTGCATCGGGACCTTAAGGTCTCGAAACCAATTGCAAATCAATCAATCAATCAGGCATTTTGTAATGGTTCCATGGATCTAAGTAATTGTATGGAGCAGAGTCCTTCCTGAAACACTGGTAGTTTCTTAGCAAGTCATAAACTGTGCATTTTACAGAATTCAAGAGCTCACGGAACCCAACACTTGTCTCTGTCCTGAGTCAGGTCACTCTATTCCACATCTTCCCAACTGATGCCTTTAAAATCCATTATGTTATTATCGTCCCTTCTATGCGTCCACCTACCAAGTGGTCTCCTTTCATCAAATTTCCCCACCAAAACCATGTATGTCCCCTTTTCTTCCCCATGCATGCCACATGCCTCACCCATCTCCCCCTTCATTTGATTGATGTGATCACCCAAATAATACTTGGTGAACAGTACACATCATGAAGCTTCTCAATGTGCAGTTTTCTTTAGTCCTCCTTTACCTCATCCCTCTTATGCCCAAATATCCTACTCAGCATCCTGTTTTTGAATGCCCACAGTCTATACTGTTTCCTCATTGACTGACTTTCAGTCATTACATTTGCCCTAATTTTGCTGAAGAGTAGGTATAGATGGTATTTTAAACTTGCGACAGTTTTGTGTCCAGATTATTGCGGTTCATGAATTTTCAATAACTGAGAAGAGTGCTGGCAGCCCACTTTAAGAAGCTGTTGCATGTATGTGATGGGAGAAAGCGTGAATGTTATTGGGTGAGTTGACAATTGCAGAATGCGTTTACTTTTGTGTGTCAGTATAACGGCTTCCATAAGCTGTGCAGGCATGTGGAAATCCAAAGCGGGAGTTATTTTTATTGCTGCCTACTAGAGCTGTGTCTGTAATATTGAAAGTTTGTAAGTGTGTTTAAATTCCCACCACTTCCCAGGATGGACATGTTTGAATATTTAAATTTCACTAAAATCTACTTGTACCATGTGATGCAAAGAGGCTGACAGCATGTGAGGAATTGAAGCTCGTACAGTTCGCAGAGGCTGGTGTTGAAGGGTTAGCTATGATTAGCACTAGGATTTAGAATTAGGAACAGTGTGTCCTTGGTATCATGGGACTGTTCTGGTAAATGATCCAACTGGATTCTCCATATGTGTTTATTTCTTCCATTACATTTCCTTCCAGCACCTGTATGTTGTAAATATTAACGTTAAGTTAGGCTTGACAGAGGTCTTCCATTTCATGCACCACAGTATTGATCTAAGGTGGTTCATCATTACACATCAAACATTTCACTTCAGAAGATTCCAGTACCAATTACAGTAATATCCATATTGAAAAGGTTTGTTAAACTGTTCAGCCTTTGTTACGAAAAGACATTATTTCAACAAAAATATTGTAAAATTGATAACATTGACTTTGCATGATAGTGGACAAATACGTGAAAAGACGGGACCATATATTTCCTGCATATTGGAAGGGATGGAGAGTTTTGCATGTTCAGAGAGGTTACAGTGTGACATAATTTCAGTACATGATATATAAGAGATTGAGAAAGTTGAGAGTGAATGGATTGTCTGGCACTGATTGTCACCAGTGTGGCAAAATATTACATATCATACTAAAAACAGTCCATATTGAACCCACTTAGTGCCAGGCCATGTGGATAAGTTATGCTGCATTTGATAACCTGTCAAGATAGAGAAATACCAAGATGTGGAGTGAGGGATCTGACTGTTTGATGATGTGATTACTGCTGAAATCTCATGGAGAAGGAAGCTTAATGCACTTAAAGTTTAATGTTAAGCATCCCATTGTGTTACATGGACATATGAAGGAAATTAATACTGTCAGCACAAATTTTATTTTGTGTATTAGCAGCAAAGTATATTGCTTGGGCAACACGTTGAGACTGGTCTTGGCCATCTTCAGGTCTTCATCATAAATGTGAAAATGTAGTTTCATTCATTGCGTTAAATGTTTTAGATCTCATTTTTACAGTTGATATGGTGTATCATGCTTATTGTGATAAGCTTTTTCTACTTTACCCCTGGAGAAAATACGATTGGTACCCATTGAATAGTGGGGACCGCAGTGGCACAGTGGTTAAGGTGCTCTGCTACGAATCGGAAGGTCACTGTTTCCATTCCGGATGGTGTCATTGGAATTTTTCGTTGACATAATCCTTCCGATCGCACTATGGCCCTGGGTTCGACTCAGCCTCTAACAGAAATGAGTACCAGGAGCATTTCCTGGGGGTCAAGGCGGCCGGTGCGTAGGGCTGACAACCTTACCACCATCATGTGCCGTTGTCATGTAATCTGGGAACCATAACTTCCTGGAACCCTGTGGGCACCTTCAGGACTGTAACAGGTGCTTTACCTTTTATCCATTGAGTAGGAGGCTGGCTGGGCTTCTTTAGTATAATCACAGATGATTCGTTTTAGTGCTGCAGTCTTTCAGGAGTCATAATAAGAGCTTGCAACAGCTGCCATACAGCCCAGGGAAATGCAGTCAAACCTTGATTTAGCACAAAGTCCTGGCCCCCACTCCTATACAGCACCACCCTCAGTTAGCATCCATGTCTCTGAACAGAAATTTGTTTTTATACAGTACATTGAATCACCACAAATCACTCTGTGTTCACAGTGATTTGTGGTGCTGTACTGGAGTTTGACTGTAATGCATTTGTCCATGAATTTTCCAAAAATCTTGGAGCCACTTTAAAATTCTATTCATGACTTGAAGCAAGTTCTGTAATGGAAAAGTCACAAATATTAGGTTCCAGTGCATAAAATTTAGTGTCCCAGGCTACCTGGCACCCAGGATTTGCACACACCTTTTGTAGTGGGATGTAAGAAACAACAGGACACTGAGGTTGAATCTTTTGTGGGGTGTTGCAGGTGAGAGCAGAGTGAATTCCAGGAATGTTCCTCAAATACTGAAGTTATTAAAGAGATTGAAATTGCTCGTTGTGGCGAGTGAATATTGGTGGTTTTGGGGGGAGGGGTTGTGTGAAATATGCATAGTTTTGTAAGGTTTGAGGCTCTTGCAATGATTAAGGCTGGTAAAATACTGTTGTGTGGTGAACCACTTCAACTTTGAGCAGAATCAAAACATTTTCAAAACCCTCATGGGTAACTGTGCGTCACTTGGAACACATTTTTATTCTTTTCTATATTGACTCTGATGTTCTGGGCTTCACAACTCTGAGTGAATGGTTGCAAGCTGGGTTTCCTCATGACTACACCCTGTTATCCTACTGGAGAGTGTTGGTAGGGAAGGACCTAACAACAGAGTCATGTATGGCCAAACACTGTTACGATGTCGTGAAAGGGACTGATTATCTTGTGTCATTATAAGCGAATGTTGTTCTAACCAGTGAGAGTAATGTTATGGTAATAGTGAGGAATTAATTGGCATCACAGAATATCTAACATTATAGATAAGATATTGCATATCCTGATGTTGTTTTAACCAGGTTTGACTGTATATAAATGACCAGCGCTCGCTACTCATACATTATTCTCTGATGAAGATGTTGAGCTTTTGCTCAAAGTTAATGTGGCAGAGTTTCCAAGAGGGTTTTATCTATTAAGGCTTTTCTGTTTATTCAAGTAATAATGTGTTTGTAATGGCAAGCGTGAGTGTGCACACGTGTCCATTAGACTATTAGTTCTCACTATGGCTGGATTGGCATTAAGTAGGAGGTTTCCTGTACCTGCTGTCTGCATTACAGTGTACTCCCTTTAGACACTTGTATGTTGGAAGGCAGGCAGGAACTGACATAATTAAAAAAAGAGGACCATGGCAGTTGCGTTTAGTGAGACATAAGTTTTTTATTACTATTCACTACAATCCAAGGTGTAATCCTTTTCAGTCTTAAGCACAACTACAGTGATACCTCAGCTAACGAAGAAAATTCGTTCCTTAATCACGTTCATTAGCCGAAACACGATTTCTACAGAAAATCGTTTAATACACTTCTCTTCTTTTGTGATGAAAGTTCTTTTGGGCATTTGCTTCCAGAACAACCCAGTTTCGTCACAATTAAACACTTGTTCTGGCTTGTGTCCATGAATGATGGTCCACTCCTGAAATTCTCTAGCAAACTTCTCAGCCTCCATTTTATTTGCACTGGCTCCTTCTCCATGTCTAATTACACTATGGATCCCTGACCTTCTCTTGAACTTCTCACACCATCCTCTGCTTCCTTTGAATTCTTCCTCTGCCTCTGCTGTACTGTGTCCTGCCACATTTTTCTTCAAATTTTCATAACTCATTCTGGCTGTGCTGCAGATCATGACATCCGTCATCAAATCCGAAGCAGCTTGTGTTATCAGGCGTCTCACTTCTCGCTATCTCGAACGTAAACAGCCCATTCGGGTTGGTGGGTCTCCCCTATGTGATGTGGTCAGCTCATTTCTGTCACGCACATACAGATGGAAAAGATAAGCTCCTGGAATGGCCTGACCGTTCATGTTTGCTGCTTTCTGTTAGCGCGCGCATCCACTAAAACATTCGTTAGCCGAATCCATATTCGTTAGCAGGGTCCGAAAAACAGGAAAAAATCTTTGTTAGCTGTAAAATTCGTTAGCAGGGTCACTCGTTAGCCGAGGTGTCACTGTACTGTATTTAGACAGCTGTGTATAGACTGGAAGTATTATAGTTTTGATTGTACCGAGAACCCAACAGGGATGGCTTTAATATTTTACTATTCATATTGTACTTGGGATTAATTGGCATTCGGATTTGTCAGTTGTCCTTATTTTTGTTTCATGTGTTGTGTTAAATGACACTTATGTAATATAACTTTCAGTCTGACAAAAATTTGATAAACTTTGCCTTCATGTGATAGGTATGTGGTGAGTAACTTCAGTGTTTGTTACACACATCATGTCAACATCTCCCACCATTTTAAATGTGTACCGTTAATCAGTGGTACTCTTGGGGTTCAAGTGTTAATTGAAGAAGACAGATGCAGAAGTATTAACTGGTGGTGTTGTAGTTGCTTAAAGCGTCGTTATATTACTGATCATTGGTACCTGAGGGTAAAAAGCAGTAATGTTTGTAGTCAGTACCATGAGAATTTGCAGTGGCATGTGCGTAGATTTGAAAGGATTTTATTCTGTTTGTGGTTTGGTAATTATGTCCAGCACACCTGCTTGTTTTTTTTTGGTCTATACAGAAGTTTGATTCACTTGTTTTAATAAAGTTCAAGATATTTTACAGGAAAAGTTACTTTTCCTGCACTTATTAGTTTGAGTATACCTTTAATTTTAATACAGTGCCTCCTGTACATAAACATGTGCTGAAGAGGGTATAGTGTAAATGTTTTAATACCTAAAAAGTGTTGAACTGGGACAAGTATTTTTAGAGACTGTCTGTGCTTTCATCAGCCTGTGGAACTACCTATGAGGACATTGTGTATTTGTACTCTTACATTCCTTAGTCTTTATGCTCATCCACACATGTCATGCATTCTCAAATTCATATAGACATGGGAATATTCTTCAAAATTTTGTAAGGTGTATTATAAATAAATTTGCTTCAGTATCTTTGTGTTAATTGTGGGTAAAAATATTCATGCTGATCCACCAAGAACAGTATAGAGTAGTCAAGCTACATCCCAGTAAACTTTTGAAAGTGTACTGGAGCAGTTCAGCTGAACAGAACATTAAACATAATGAACAATTCATCGTCTGACAGATGTAAACACTGGCACTGCTTTTGGTATATAAGTTGTGCTGTTCTTAATTTCTTTATTTAGTTTCTTATTATTTATTTCTTGACTGCTTCTCATTGTTCCAGTTCATGTTGGGGCATGGTTTTGTCCCATTGTTCTATGGAAGAGTTTGGATAAGAATCATACACCTCACATGCATAAGCATGTACAGTATGGTGGTTTGGGGACTGTCCATTCTGTGTTTGGGATCCATGCAACCGACATTTTTATACTGTGTGTGTAGCATGTGGAAAGTATAACCTAACTTCTTATGTTAACATTTGTTTAATGGAAGTAGGAACTTAATATGTATTCCAGCATCTGGATGTTGGTTTAGTGTGTACATCACAAACCTACACATATTTTTGAGGCTTTGTTATGCCTGCTGAAGAACACATTTCTGTGATGATTTGTCTCAAATTACACCTTCCGTTGCATTATAACTTAACTGCTGAAGTACATACACATTTACATCATGTACATTTCTTGTAGTGATCCGTCGGTTTCAGGGTATCTTGACCCCTGATGTACCTGCAGATATATAATGTATACATCTTGATCCTTTCATTGCATTATAACTTGATTGCTCAACAAGTGCCTATAGTTTTCATTTTGTTACTGTGCAATGTTATCAATGTTTTTCAAATACCAACTTATTGCACTATTTATTTACTTGATAAAACACACATTAAAATACGTACGTCTAATCCATTAAAATTTTTTAATATAACACTCCTTCATGTTTCAATCCTTCCGGATCATCATCAGGGAGTAAATGTTCC
>Ga0131853_10022184_pt1 | contig 11497 bp, 5 predicted proteins | sample TergutLab28metaG_FD_92764 | JGI IMG/M metagenome (GOLD analysis project Ga0131853, IMG submission 92764) | Labiotermes labralis P1 segment gut microbial communities from Petit-Saut dam, French Guiana - Lab288 P1 (version 2) (version 2) | ecosystem: Host-associated > Arthropoda: Insects >...
TCATAACTCCGTAACCGTCCAAAATCGGACACATGTTTATATGAACTTTTTTGATCACAAAGGCCTAGGAAATCACCTCCTGCAGTTATGCCCTAAAGTCGTGAAACACCCTGTATATACAGCTTTTGGTACAATGCACCGATATTGCTGCCGACCGGTGGCAGGGTTCCACCTCAGCCATGTCACCGGTCGGCAGCAATGTCGGTGCATTGTACCAAAAGCTGTATATATACAGTCAAAAAGTGCTCCTGAGGGTGGGCGAGTTTGTCGCCCGAAACATGTAGAGTTAATTTAAAAAGATCAATAAACGGAATTTGTTGCATCTTGTTGGTTGCTTACATCGTTCTAATAATACACCCTCTCACACACATCAAGTTCAATGTGTCCGATGAAAAGTGTATCTTACAACGTGCGTCAATTGTGTCAGTCCTGTCTTCATGGAAATAACAACTTGACGGATGATCGCACGTTTTGCAGCCAAACAACAAGACTGCAAGGCATGCGCTATATATCACAACGTAGTGGATTCTACTAAACGAAGGTGCCAAATGTTAGAAGTTACTTTACGTTTCTATTTTCTCACGTGGAACTCCAACAACTTAGTTTATTTACTAAAGCTATAAAGCTTGGTGATTAATCTACGTACCATTAGGTTTAATTATAAAAATTTATACTTTACGTCCAGAAAATACATGTAAGTGTTTTATGCATTTCAGAGCAAACAGTGCGTATTTCCCCATTCAAAATAAACGGATTGTGTATTCTAATTGAGATGGGGGGGGGGTATTTAATGCATTTTACTGCGCGGTAGGAACCAGATATTTAAATATAAATCGGATTAATCTTCGTCTATAAGCTAAGACCTCCTTATGACCGACCTTTTCTTATTCAGTTAGTGAGTCAGGCAATACCTCTCGAGGGTAGAGCACAGTAAGTTTCTGTTTCCATTGTCCGTCACGCGCTTGTCTTTCTTATATACATATAATAAAACCAACTAGATGGACTAAATTCTCAAATTTATTTTTGGAATAAAACTACATGTTTCCGGCAGTTCCTGAGTCCATCATAAGGAGTTTTTCACTGTACGCACAGCAATGGTATATGTCATAGAGTTCCGTCCTGATCCTGCTCGCAAGCTGTCAGCAGACCTGTATGACATATACCATTGCTGTTTGTACAGTGAAAAACTCCTGATGATGGACAGAGGAACTGTCCGAAACATGTAGAATTTTATTCCAGAAATAAATTTGAGAAATTAGTGCATCTAATTGGTTTTATTATAAGAATTTATCACGATGCACGTTCACCTGAACATCAAACGCTTGTCTTTGTTTGTTACAGAATATTATTATGGTTTGAGAACAGGAAGTGTCTGTTGCTAGATAAGATGGAGTGGTGTTATTTTAAGGCGTCTTAATAATCACTACTTAGAAAAAGCCTTGATCTTTTCCCTGTAATACCGAGAGTGAGCAGCAAAAAATTTACTTTTTCCTGAATGACTCTGCCTAAAAGAAAAATACCTTAAGAAAGTGTTTTTCAGAAGTGACTAAAATTTATTCAACAGTATATGTTCGATATATACTTGTGTTTATTCATATGTGACTAAATTTATCACGGTATTTTGAAAATGATATTGGGGCCATAGTTAATTAGATTTGAAATTCATATAGCAGTGGAAATTTTGGCATTGGCGTGCTAATTTATAATATTGTGCCAACTCTCAGGACACCACAAAAGATTATTGAACCCAGCTTCAGTACTTGAGTAATCAAGCATTGAAGCTGTGTTACTCGAGATTTGTAAAGCCGACGTGAACTCGGTAAACCATATGTTGCGGTGATGATGCCGTAAGGGCATCAACCCTTTTATAAAAGTCGTGTAAGTTGCAGAGTTATTGCTCTTGGTAGGTTTGGAGAAAACACGCGTGATGGTGCAGAGCGTCTATATTTATTTCAAGTAACTTTTTTTTAAAGAGTCTAAAACCAAGTTTTCCGATTCTGAAAAATTTGAACTATATCTTCTTTTGTCAATCTGTCAAACTTTAGGGAGGTTTGATAATTTTAGCCTCTTTTATTCTAAAAAGACATAGTCTGTTGAAACCGGTCAGTTTTGAGGTGAAAATGATGAAAGATGTTGGTATTAAGAAGGACTCAGGCACAAAGTTGAAACACATCAGTCTTTTTTATATAATGTGAGTCCCTCCCTTGCTGGTATGTGTTAACGTATTATATATAGATGGCACAATTTAGAGCATGCGGAGAGACTTAATTTTGAAGCTTATATGTAATCACACTGAAGAGTGGGTGGCCGTAGTATCCATACCTTATCACTGAATGACTGCAAGATGAGTCTGCTCATTAATCCTCCTCCCATTACATAATGGTCACAGGACAGCCTTCATTTATATTCTTGTTGTTCAGGCTTCTATCGCATTTATCACGCAGTTTATAGTGACCAACAGTGCGGAATAGATAGGAGCTGAATGCTGAAGGCTGGTTAAGTTCAGGTCATACAGCTGAAGTAACAATTTGTAAATCATCTTTTAAAATTAACTAATATTTCTATGGAATAACACGTACTTACATGAAACTAAATTCAGTTATTTTAAACGATGCTAGAAATAAATTCATAGAGTGACACTTGACTTCAAATATTTTAAAATTTCCCATTCGATGCAAAGATTGTGCGCTGATACTTGGCAATTTATTGGCGTGAAAACATGTTAACCCTTTAAAGAAGAAACGTATCTAATTCGCAATAGTCAACCAAAAAATGAACAATATCTTTCGTTAGGTTTTTATGTTATTAGACCTGACTGAATATAACTACACGTTTCGATTCAGAAAGGGATTATCATAAGGGAACCAAACCAAAGCAAAGTCTGTTTGCTCTGAGATCCGTACAACACTCACAAACGCAATTTGAGCACCATTTACGTTTTTTGATTCCTACCTGTTGGTATGTAAAGTTGCCGTTGGGCTTTAGATTTTAATATACTGAATTCCATAAGACTTAGAAATGCTTTCGCAAGAACAGAATGGAAGGAGACTAGGAAATCATAGGGAATTCTGAAAAACCATCGGCTTAAAGGGTAGATGAGATAAATGATAACATTAATATGTATGTGAATACGTAAATGTGTATGTAACTTACATTTAAGAAACAGTTATTCTTGACTCCGTTGGATTCAGTGAAGTTTGAAATTTTATAAGTGAAAGAAGATCTTGATCTCCGGCAAAGAAATTATATTCTGCACACACAGCATTGAAATATCTTGAAACCAAATTAAAATTATGGAACAAAGTAAAAGGATGGGGGTAAATGTCAGAAGAAAGGTTCTAGTAATAAATTTGAAATGTAAATGCTGTTATGTATATTTGTATTAAATATTTGTACTTGGTTTCTAACAGAAAGACTTTGAATTCAAATGTTAGGACCCATTCATATAGGCTTAGTAACAAGTAAGCATACAAATGGCAATATTAATTAAGATTTATTTGACAAAAGTATTGTGAGGGTGCAATAATCTGAGGATTAAATCCAGTGGTTGGTTTTAATGTTATCTTGGTATTATCAGGGATAATATTCAGGCTCTGCTAAGAAGATTTAATTTCATTGAGTTGCTATGTCATTAATCAATACAGATAAGTACAAATGTACATACACACAAATAACTTACATATATGTCATTACTTTGCAGGCGCAAGTGCATTTCTTACATACTCCGATTATGGGGAATAAGTGAATCAGTCAACAAGTGACCTTGGAGTCATATTTTTAAATAACATTTTAAATTATGAAGCCAAAATACAGCCTTCACACGATCCGGTTGAAATACAGTATACATGTAAAACAGGACAGCATTATTGCTTTTGGTTGGAATTAAATAGTTGCGAAAGTTTTCATCCCTATATTCGCCGTCTATACGCAATTATGACAGTCATTCGGAATAAGAACATAGAAATTGATTTTTTTACGCTTATAGGAATTAAAATTTGTAAGCCATTTCTTAGTACATAACGTAATATCGAGATGTGTGATATTTCTTCTTCTTCTTCTTCTTCTTCTTCTTCTTCTTCTTTTTCGAATTTCTCCGAGCAAGAATAATAAACATTCCCAGAGTCATAACATAGGGCAACTCAATTTGTCCTGCCACGAACATTTGCTTTCTCCCACTGCACACCATTACGGACTCTGCCACTTCACCTTATCGAGGACCCAGAGTTAAGAAAACACTAGAGATCTCGTGGACTGCTCCTTACAATAGAGCCACTCACACATATCAAGTAATGTGGGGTCCTCAGCCAGAAAATGTCGACGCTCCACGCTGGCTGAGGCGACAGTTTACGAAATGAAAACCATCACAGAACCTTCTCTTAGAGTTCTTCGCTCAAATGCGATGTTACACATCGTCGATTGATAGTTACCGACGTTTCAGGACTACCTGTTGGTCTTACCTTCAAGGGACAGTACGGAAACTACGGGCAGTCCCGAAACGCCGGTAACTAATTATCAGTCACCGCTGCGTGACATCCAGAAAAGCGAAGACCTCATTTACGCCGCTGCTAGATTTTGAAATCATGCAAATTTCTTCGAGTCTTGTAGCTTTTTAGAAATGCCCGACTGTTGCTGTGTCAGTACTTAGACCTGATGACTGAAAAACTAATATATATTATGACCATTACAATAAATATTTGTATTACAATACACTGAAATATTTACTAGTGTAGTTAAAGACAAAAAATGCCTGTTACAGGACACTATTTATATACGTATTTAAGTGATATTTTGCGCTTAATGTAAAGCGTTTCCGACGAAAGTTACGAACTTAGCAAACAAATAATATCGAGGTAGCAGACGATTGCTTCATAACCACAGATTTTCTCCCACAGGCATTGGCGCCTCTCCTTCGTATCCATACCGCTCAGGGAGACTACCTTCCTGGGCACAGAATGAGGGAATTGCTGCTAGGTATAATGAAGGAATCCTATCTCTTTAACCTCTGAATACATTTAACGCAGTAATAATCATTATGAGTTAACAGAAGTAAATTCCAAGAATTACTCCGCCAGATTTTAACCTCTAATTTTCAACTTCCAGTGTGCTTTCCCTTAATCTTCTCCGGTTTTACAGCCATTCTTCTCATAGTAATGTTGGCAGATATAATTCATCGACAGTGACGAAGTTTATCAGTAAATAGGCATAAGGCAGGGGGCAGGGATTTTGACAACTTTCAACCCCACCATTCACAAGAATACTTTTCATGACTCAGGTTTATTGTCTTTCCACGTACAACAAAATTCATGGCGCGACTCATTGAGCTACCCTCATATTTATTGGTCACCAAGTTATGAATTTTAGGGGTTACCATAGGAAACAGATTAAATACTATTATTACGCAGCGTCACGACATGTCAGCAGTCCGGGAGATAGAATTAAGGCTTGATACGCGCTCAGCGTCGGGGAGGTGGTTTGTGAGTGACCTCACACCTGCTTCGGTTTAGCGCGTGAATATTATTTTAGGCCCACCATATAAGAAATGCATTCAATAATAATAATAATAATAATAATAATAATGTCTTTTTCTTTCTCTGATTACTCATATTATAATCTGCATTGAAAACTTGTTTACACGCTGTTTCAATTTAGTTTAGGCCTAACCACTGCACGGTATGTGCACGTTCCGTGACTCACGTTATATGTAGATGATTATGCGTCTCTAAACACTGTAATTGCGCCAATTAAATTTTGATATCGTGTCCGATTTAATTATCTTATACAATGACGTGCAGTCTTAATTTTGATATAATAAAGCGCATCATTTTTAGACCTATTCATTAACAAATACTATTATGGTCACAACAGCAAGTAAAAGGAGGAGCAGGAAACGTGGGAACCATTGGTGAGGAGGGTTGGGGGCTGAGAATGCATTAATATTTTGGTTGGACAACTTGATTTAGAGGGGTGGAGAATTAGGAGACCTGAACGTATATGGAAAGATAATATTGTAATTATTATATAGCTATTGTTACTGAATTTAATGGTAAAGGATAACAGCCAGGAGCAAAATTGTTTGAAAATGGTAATGAAGCTCTGGATTCCGGAAAACCTACAATATCTTGACTAGGTAAAGTAATGTCAACTAAGCTAAATAAGGATTTTGTAACACGGAGTGTTCCCGGGTTTCGACACCATGTCACCTAGGTTTGACGCCGATGTTTCGGAGGAAAATGGCTGCCCCCAGATTTAGGATTAAAGAAATAGTTTCGAGGTTGTTGATGAAGTGATGCGGCTGAGAGAAAGAGCCCTATTCCTTTAAACATGATCAAGGAAGCACAATGTGCTCCGAAAATTCAGTGACAGCCTACTTGGCTACGCGGTATCAAAACCCAGAAGTCTACCTTCCCTAAGGTCTCCGCCGCGAAGACCTGAAAATTTACGTAACTGGGACGTAGTGTGGCATATTCATTGAAATAAAAGTAATGAAATTTTAAGTATCCTTATGGAAATTTTTTCACAAGGTAGCGCTACGGGGAGTTAAATTTCATTAACACCAATCCCTGAGTAAAACTGTCTACTCCTGCATCGTAATTTGGTCAGCATAGTCTTAGCCATCAGATATAACCAAGGGAAGTTAAGTTTTATTAATTCCAACCGTCTTTACACAAAAATATTGTTGTGTAAAGACGGTTGGAATTAATAAAACTTGAGATATACACAATGGGATGGAAACAGTTCACTTTACAAGGGAAGTTCGCACAGACTTCGTGGGCATCTGAATCTAAACCACAAACGATTTCGTGCAAGAGTGAGGGCCTATTACACTGAGACAATTATACTCTGGTGTCACTGTACGGAATGATTCGTGCGCCCCCGCAAAAGGATTTTGACTGCAGTGACGTCATGGGGTGACGTTTAATCAAAGTGATGGTTGTTGGGCGTGGTTACCCGTCAGAAGCCATCTCCCACTGTTGTGTGCTCCCCTCATATTTGGGGAATAGTGTCCCTGTGTCCTTGTGTCTAGGACCCGCGCACTCATAATTCGTCTTGTCATGGATTTGAGCGTAATTATCTTAAGTCCCTGGAATAGAGTCGTTCTTAGGGAGCCAACAGTCGCTCGGCTGCACAAGGATGTATCCATCTTGAATAAAAGACCGAGGCCTATTGTCTGGTTTGCAATAGTCCATCGCTGGTTCAGTACTCAGCCATATAAGTCAGTCAACACGGACCCACTCGAGGTGTTTAAAATTAATTTTAATATTATCCTTCTGTCTAAATCCGGGTTCCTTAGGTAATCGCTTTCCTTCAGATTTACCGAGCAAAGTAACAATGTGCTCATCTCCCAAGCCCGTGTTGCATAATCCATGATCAGATAATTCTAACATCAATTTATGAACAAGACTGCACAGTTACGTGAATTGTGGTGAAGGCCTGAAACATGAAGACAGTCGCTCTGTTTGAACTTCTTGCACTGCAAACCTACAGAAGTGGAATTAATATTCATTAGCTTATTCGTAAGCATGTCCTATAGACCATCAGTCATGTTTATCACTACACATTGTGACATTCTCTTCTGTACCGAAGAATTTGTGGTAGAGGCAATATTTGTTTCCTTTTACTACGGAAGTACTTCCCGCACTATTGGCAATCCTGACGCGGTGTTCATTGTTTTCTTCATTCTCTCTACAGAGATGCCGGGATATATTGACTCAATAAGTCACATCACATCCAAATTTGTTCATAATTTTCGTGAACACCTGGTCATCTGATTGTAGTGTGCATGTCTTCTATAAAAGAGACGGCGTCGCTGTAGCTTCAGCTGTAATCGGTTCTAATTCTAGTCACTCTTTCTTTCTTCCTTCTCTTCTTTAATTCTCCTACAAATGGATTACCATTTACACCTACTAAATTCGGTCCTGTATATCAGGGTCATTATAGTAGTAGGCGCTAATCTGCGAGCCTTACCTTCACTACATTCTGTTTCAAATAATGTGAAATACTGCGTTATCTGAAGACGCAAGGCTATGCACACTGCAGTTTAACTGAAGAATAAGAACCAACTACATCCAACTTATTGTTTTATTATACTTATGAGAGGCTCAAAATGTTTCGGGCACTGTTATACCCATCATCAGGAGCTCAGGACTGTAGTGCCGATTACCACATTGGCCGTCCCGTTCTTGGGTTGCTGTTGGTAGGAAGTTAGGTGCAGGCAGGCTGGATAAATGTCCGGGCTGCAGGCTATAGCACGACAATAAGTAGCATCTAGTTGGTTCTTATTCTTCAGCTATCACAACAATGCACGGTACAATACACATCAAAACACTATGGTTTACTTCCAAGAATGAAGCAGATTTCTAATTACTGTTACAGAAGCGGTAGCAGTCCAATTGTTATCTCTCGCGAGGGCGCAACCCCTCGCTTACTCCTGTCTTGGCTACTGTTTCTCAACATTTTTGTCTATGGGAGGAAAGCCTAAAATGGTTTTCATTATCCTGAGGAACCTCCTGCTTGTGGAAACTTTTAGAGGCCAGAAAAAGCTGATAGTAGCGAGCGCATCGCAATTACAGTTCACTGATCGATAAGGATATGAATTTGTAAAGAGCTGCTACATTTGAAAGTTAGCTTACTGTGTGAGAAAAATGAAGCTTTGTTCCTGTCTTCCGAGGCATATATATATAATTTTTTGCGGTGTTTCACAATTTTTATGTATTAATGCCACATTTTCTTACGAAACGCCTGAAGAAGTTGTGCGGCAATCTGGTTGGGAAACAGTGCCTTAGGCTCTATTCTCGCAGATTTTGCCGTCTACTCTACCTAGCTCAACGTAGGAACAAGACATCAGTATTGGTTTCTAATATTTTGTTAAGTTTAAATTGTTGTAAGAGTGCTTCTCGAAATGTTTCAAATAACACGTGTTAAAACATTTCCCACGTGTTTTATTAAAATTGTCAAAATTATCAAGGGCGAATAAACTTATTAACATGACACGAAACCATGGGATATATCTGCTGATAAAGTTGCATGGTGTAAGTACAGAAAATAATGACACATCATCTAAGATGATCAGTCCTGCCTAAGTCATGCCAAGTGCTTTCAGAATCCGAAATATTTATATCACCTAAGCTGAAACGCCGGGATATTCCAGGGGTGACGATAGAGATTATTTCACAATTAATACCAGTAAAGTTGGGCAGATTCAGCTATATGGACTTAAAGTCGGCAAAAAATAGCTTGCTTACTGTCACGATTTGGGCAGACGCACAAGCAGCTGCTTCTTCTACATCCGAAGCTTGGCACCATCCCAACAAATGGAAAGATGGTTTAAGACATAAGGACTATATATACGACCTTGTTACGGTTTGCGAACAGCGCACGTTTTGCTGTCTCCTGTGAGTTCTATATACATAACCCAGACCATGGCCTTCATAACATATCCAATGTATTGAAAGCTTCCCTATTTACCCCCACAAGAAATAATTCTGGAATTGAATAGGATATAAATTTTCACGACTTAGAGAAGAGGATAGGGACTTTATTTGTTTCGCTTATCTTATTTGTTTGACGCATAAGATATGAGTTTTGATATCTTCTTGGAAAGAGTTCATCGAAGGAAAATATATGGCAAAACGTCCCTCTGGGTAGTGGCTGAGTCATCCGAGATGGTAAACCTTCAGAATAAATTAATTTAATGGAGTACCTAACATTGTGCTTGTGGAAAGCTCAGACACAAACCCTTTACGGTGCTGTCGAACACAACTCCCAGACACATTGTATGTTTCGAATGACACAACTTCAAGAAATAACTTTCATTCTGTTTTATTTACAACGACGTGTTTCGGTCCATCTACCGTTTTATCATTAGTTAGTTGACTCTCAATTGCATAAAAGGAACTGTTATAAGACTGTTCTTCACATCTAATGTGTAAAATATTCTTAGATAAAATATCATTCATAATAACGGACTAACAAAATTAGTTAAAATAAGAATAGGCCTGCAGTAATCCTTTCTAAAATATTTTAGCTCATGTGCCGTGTAGATCGAAGAGCCTACAGGGCACGTGACCACCCTGGGGTTTATAAGGCATAGCCCTTTAGACAGCAGTCTTTAATACGTCATTGTGGGTGCCGAAGGATCTAATTCACATATGAAATATTTGACTATCACTCTGTAGGTTTGGACATGGGGGCTGCCTCCTGAATATAACGGTAAAAACAGATTTGTTTCTTTAAACGTATTCAATAAAAGTGATGTATGGTGCATTTTGCCCTTATTCATGCAGAATAAGAGCCAAACTTTCACACATACAACCTACACGTCCTCATATTCGAGACGCGCCTAATTTTGATACCGAGACATTTAATTACAGAAAATAAATTCTGACGAAACGTTATCAGAGGTATTTACAATATAAATTGCTTGTTTTTTTTCGGTTTTCTTCATTCTTTCTTAGATACAACGACCAAAGAAACCAGGCTTGTTTACTTCCAGACAATTAAAAAATTACAATGGATCCTAATATTTTCCGAATTTTTCTCAGAAAAAAATAATTACTTTAATCTGCGCGAAAGTCTAAGTGCCAAGAGGGGGTGGATATTCAGAGTTAGTCATTTCAGACGCTCATGAAACACTCGCTTGAGCTTTGAATATGCCGTCAAAAGCGTCTTTGATACTTGTAGTCTGAACAGATAAGCTGACTGAAACACCTAAAAGACACGGCGGGAAGCTACCGGCGTAATTGGAGAAATAGCAATATTATAGTAGCGAAAATGTGTCGTAAATTTCTAATTTAGTGTTGTATTGCTATCTTCGTGCGTCTGCCAATTCTGGTTACTTTTGAAATAGTTTATCCATTTTTATTACAATAATTATGGCCACATGCAGCTAGAGACCATCAAACCTTGACAGTTTTAAAGACCCCGTCATAAGTAATAACAAAGTATTCACTGTGCTTACGGATCATGTATGAGATATGGATATTTATAAATGAGAATATGGCAGGCGCACGAAACTGCGTGACAGATTCCACACAATTGAAATATATTATGTAAATTCTTATTAATTGTAGCGTTATTAATTGGCCTTTGGCGCTAACCTCGTGAAACACACAGCGTGGCTCAGGAGTCATTCAACCGTGCTGTAGAGTATATGTTACTCTATTCTAAGCTCATGGCTCCGTGCATCATAATTCAATTTTAATAAAAATCCAACTAGATGCAAGAGTATGCAGATATTTATTTACTGCAAAGTCACTCTACATGTTTCGGGTGTCACAGCACCCATCATCAGGAGTACTAAAAACTGTAACCGCAGCCTCCGGTACAGCTACCTCCCTCCAACGTGGCCTGATCGGGTCTGCAGTCCCGATCAGGCCACGTTGGAGGGAAGTAGCTCTACCGATATTATGACCTGTACCGGAGGCTGCGGTTACAGTTTTTAGTACTCCTGATGATGGGTGCTGTGACACCCGAAACATGTAGAGTGACTTTGCAGTAA
>Ga0131853_10022186_pt1 | contig 11496 bp, 6 predicted proteins | sample TergutLab28metaG_FD_92764 | JGI IMG/M metagenome (GOLD analysis project Ga0131853, IMG submission 92764) | Labiotermes labralis P1 segment gut microbial communities from Petit-Saut dam, French Guiana - Lab288 P1 (version 2) (version 2) | ecosystem: Host-associated > Arthropoda: Insects >...
TGATATCAGAATGTGGTGTGCGGTAGCTGTGTGAGATTTTAAGGCCTTTGCTGTAACTACCGCAAATAGAATTGAGGCAGAAATTCATACTTAGCACTGTTCGCTTATAGCAGCCATGTACCTATGCCAGCCGTGGACTGAATGAGTCTCACGGTACTTTCCAGCCATCGTGACATTCACTTCCTTGCCTTGACATCGATCTGTCGCCTTCACGAAACCTTCCTCTGCCTGATGTTCACATCGTAATGGATTGCCCTTGTTACAGTGTAAGAGTGTTACTGACCACAAGCCCCGATCATGTGCTAAGTTATTCAGTTATCAAGTGTTTTATTCTCTACCAAATCAGAATGACTGGAAAAGGAAGAGGAGACCGCAAGTATGTGGGAAGCGTAGGGTCCCTTCCGGGCGTCCAGTCGGACTACGTGGAAAGGGCACTGCAGTCGGGCGATGGGCAATTCATCAACTACGATCCAGCAAATCCTATTGCCTCCACTGACCCGCGAACAGTGGTAAGTAATGCGTATTAAATACCTTCTGTTCAACTCAGTATCTTTCCCACATACTTTTATTTATAAGGAGACAATTTTGGTGGTCTGTGCCATTACTCTGACAACTTCAGAAATTATTTAGTAATTTTCACGAAAATCATTATAAATATTATGCCAAGAAAGAGACTCGAAATTTGTATTTGATTACTTTCTATCATCATTAATGTCACTAATATGCGACCTGACCAAACGTATGAGATTTCGATGGCATTTGGGCTACGTAATTATGGCAAAGGAAACATACAACTTGCATTTAAGTAAACTTGTGTAGAATTTCAAACAACTTGAATTTCGACTATCTGCATTTACTCATCGGCTCAGAAGAAAAATTAGTTAATGACTGGAGTTAGCTGTAAGATGTTTCCACACAGAAAGAACTGTAGGTATTGGTACAAATTTAAAACAGATGTGCTGTCTGTATCCAGCACGACCTACACTGAAGACAGTAGCAGGATAATCCAAAACGTTGCCTATTAAATAAACTCGATCCAATTCATGAACACCGTGACCATGATAACGTACCGCAGCGAGAATTTAAATCTCACTCTTCAAGAATGATATCCAATAAGTACAGTTCCTGCTTCATAAAAATAAACCAGATTACAGCGTTGTGTGGAGCAGTTTTGTTCCACTGAAGTAACATTATTTTTCAATGCAGTCTCCCCACATATCGTCGGATACGTCTCAGAGTGGCACGTGTTTGAAAATTCCGACATAACGTTAGAAGTCGGCTTCTGCGCTCTCGACCGTTCTCGAACAGCAGTTTCTACTTCCTCGTTACTGTACAATCCATGAACTTCCTAGTGTTACTGCAGCGGCCGAAGCAATAAAGTAGATGTTAAAGAAGTTTCCAGCAAAACATCTGCAATAACTTTGTGTCTGATGTGCACAGTGTGAGGCTGCACTGTTCGGCTGAAGAATCTCACCTTGGTACTAAGTAAAACCTCGAACATTCTCAATGATAACAGCCCAGATTTGAACCTGTTACTTTCGTAATACCTAACAGAAGGCTTACTCATTCGACAGAGCCTTCGGATGATATTGTGTAATAAATATATTTGTAAAATATTTCTTTCAGCAAATTAATTATGTATTTTTGAATTGTTGCATATTTATTTATCTATCGTTTACTTAGTTTCCAACTTATGTATTTAAGCCCTCTTATATATTTTTCTCTTTGCTTTTAATGTAGAATAAAGCAAACAGAAGTATAAATGTAGAATTAAAGCTTATGTTCCGCATATTTAGTTTATATATTAAAAAGATAAATATAAGTATTTCAAACAACACCAAATTATGTTCTTTTCAACTTCTTGGCTGTGAAATAGTTTAAAATTTGCCACGATTCATTTATAACATACGGCTGTTTACGAGGTTACGTTACGTCCATTCTAACAGTCCAATGGTTACTCTTCAGAATACAGCATCCATTTATCGCCACCTTCGCAGTTGAGTTCGATTCCCCTTTCATTCTGATACTTGACCTCATTAGCGTCAGTGATATCTTTAAGTTTCTACACTCCGTGTTTATCACATCAATCATGCACTCTGTTCTCTTCTCGCCAGCGGTATTTCTTGAGGGAAATTTAGAGGGTTTCTTGTTTGGAAGTGAATATATTCTGAACAGGCTGGATGCCTGTTATCATGACATAGAAGGATGAGGATGTCTGAAATTCACATAGGGATAAACAAGAGTAGAGGAACTAAGAAAGGTTCTTTGTAGAAACTTTAATATTTTGAATTTACGTCGGTTCAAAGAAATCCAATGTAGTTTTCTGTCTGAGAAAATTTTGTAAGATGTGGGCAAGTGTTTGGATGTACAGCACCAAATTAAACATTGTCAGTTTTTTCTATCTTTTGTTTAAACAAACAAGACTCCTCTCCAAACGTCGTGGGTTAATTTGTTTGTTCATCTTACTCAAGAGATGGCGCCTCCAAATTTAAGCCTGGAGACTGTCGAGGCTTTTCATAAAGTTCCTCAGTTTCGCCAGGTCTATTATCTCAGAATGGACCAAGGGAGTTTTGCTCCACGATTTCAATACACCATATCTTAAATCTCCGGTGCTCAGTAAGTAGGGTTTATGTGAAATTTTGTCAAATTGTACTTCGGCCAACATTATATGTAAAGAGAGTGGTTCAAGAGTTGTGGATCTTACTGTAGTATATGATTTCCTACGTCTTTGTTTAAAAAATCCTATTAAGGGATAATGAACTGTATATAAAATAGAATAAACCCCAGTGAGGCGAATGGACCCATGAAGAGTTTCGTGGGTGATGGGCATAGGAGTGGATAAATAAAAGGCCTAAGGTATAAATAATATCGATGCATAATTTAATAAATAAATGGTCGATTTAATTAATTAGTTAATTAATGGCAGGATAAATTAAATGTATTACAAATAAGGCGAAGAAAAATATATAAATGGCCGCATTATTTATTTATTTATTATTTAATTACGTGATAGACATTTGAATGAATACGGAGGCATATAAATGGGTGAACGAATGTGTGGTTAGATTGGTCAATTAATTAATTAGTTGAATGTATTCGAACATAATTACATCGTAAAATAATAAGTCAAACTGTCATTTATTCAATATTTAACTAGCAACGTAATAAAAATATACAAGCCTCCAGCACCAGAACTTTAATATCTGTAACGTACATTGAAGTAAAGTCGCTCAGTCCTTACGTTCAACACTGATAACATGAATCAACAGTCTTACGTTCTAGTAGCCCACATTTTCAGAGAAAATTCCCCAGTTCGCATTTCGTATGAGATTAAGTCCGAGCCTCTCACAATTATTTTTCGTCTCTATTTATCTATAGCTTTATTATATCTCACATTTTATTGTGGAATATGGTGCTGAAAGACAACTCTCATTTTCACAGCGATAGTCAAACTAAGACCATTTATATCGCTGCCTTTCCTATTTCACATTAAGGTTGCATTCTGCTACTATTCTTATTACTTGAAAACTAGGCCTTGTGGTCAGATACAAAATTTGATTAATATTGCTCCACAAAATGTCTGCTATCCTTATACATGGAACATCTACAACACTGAATAATCCGAACACTTTGAAAATTGATTCCTGAATAGAATAAAATCAGTTCCTGTCTCACAAAGACCATAAAATATTTCCCTTAGAAAACCAATCCGTTAAAACGGAAAAACAGTTGCTTTTGATCATACGTAACGCATAAATACACAGGATGGCCCCAGTTCAAAGTGTCTTAATTTTACGGCAGGTGGTACATTGTTACTGCTTAGTGTTAAACGGTAAGAGTTCTCACTGAACTACAGTGACCGATGACAGTTGACACAGGATATGCAAATATTGATATAAGAGTTGGCTAAGCAAGCTGATCCTATAACCAATAAATATAAATGATTTATACATGTACAATAGTCGGATGTGCCACTGTGTCGTGATAAAGTACAAGAAACTGAGTTTGAAACCCGTGCAACATTAAATGGCATCAGAGGTGAAAGCCCAGTCTCTATACCAAGGCCAAATTAAAGAACTCAAAATCCCACTCTGACCTCTAACCAAATTTAATAGTAGTTTTATAGTTTAGCCCATAAAAATATGGCACACTGGCTAGGTGCCTATACACTGGGACTGATAGAGAGCAGCGACCGTGTGTTCGAATATCATTCGTGGCATAGTTATATATCAGAAACTTCCTGTGCGTGGGTTCATATCCGTAACAGAAGATGGTTTATTTTGAATTTAGTTGATAATCAAAACTTGTAAAACGGTCTAATCCGTGAATTTTTATTTTACGTTTTGAAATAACAAAAACACGTTATAACAGAGGAAAAATAGAATAAGTATTCTTACCCAGTTTTCTAAGCTTTTTGGTCTTTCAAGTATCATCGGTTAGCTTCGATTTAGTCCATATTACAAATTTCTCGGTATTTACCAGTAAATACGTACATGTATGAAGACTCCGGACTTCTAGGGTGTGATGCTGTGTTTCTGAGGGACTCTCAGCCCAGAAGAATGGAATCTTGAACAACACTGCTGTGAAAACCTGCATGGAGATCGTTACCAAATTCTGGGCAATGTCTTGTCAGTAGAATGGAAAAAACTATGCACAGCAGAAAACATACCTGAGCGAAAATCAAACCAAAATTAAATCTACAAGGTTGCCAAAATGCATAATCATAATTGGGTTTGATATGAAGTTATTAAATTCTGTAAAAACAAAATTATTATAATTTATCATAAGGGAACCTTCAAATATTTTTCTTTTAAAAACTTTTAAAAGAATACAGCCTAATTTTGAAGACGCCCATAGATACCCATTAATCACAGCCATTTCTTCTAACGCGTTGTTAGTTATCCTGACAACAATAAATGTGTAACGCCTTGCGAGAATAAACACTTCCCCTCCGGGTCTACAGTTAAATCTCTGTATCTTGGAAAGGTACAAATTTCCTCCCAAGCAGAGAACCAGATAACAAAGGAAACTGATTACTGTAATGCGAGTTTTTGTTTCATTGCACATAGACAAAGTGCACCAAGAGTGTCAGCACGCGAATCTGCATACGAAACTACGGGGCCATTTAAGAAGATGAAGAAGCAGACAAATGATAGGGCCTTGTGTTACTTTACTGAGGATGTCAAGTCGTATCCAAATCCTAAATCTAGTTCTTTTATTTTGTCTGACTAAATTTCCTGTGATCTATAAAATTTTGTACAGTGAAGATACGATTACTAATTATCAACTAAATCAATGTTGAAGAATCATTGAGATGCTGACAGTTGCGTAGCCAGTCAAGAACTGTCCACCTTGTGTGGTGGCTTAAGTTTCATTACCGCATAATTCAGTCTTTTCAAAAGTGTTTATGTTTATTATTAAGTTATTAATAGTACGAAAAATAGTTTTTATGTTATTCTTGCCGTGCATTCTCTTACATTTTATATGTGAACAAAAAATGTACAAATGTTTGAATTTTGTTCTTTAAAATATGCAATTTTCAACAGCGTTTTACAACTCTCAGTTTGTAAGACCTGCTGACCCAGCGACATGTTTCAGCCCACTAGTGCCATAATCACGGATAAATACGCACTTTCCGATATGCCATGTATTGTATGGCAGTTAAATTGTGTATGTACCTGATAGGCCAAGTATAACTGTCACTACTGTACGGTAAACACCGATATTCTGTGCCGTACTAAGATCACGTTATTGCAACACCAGACAAAATAAACATTATTTAATCATTTAAAATATACTAGTAAAATACAGAATTATATACAGCTATGAGAGTGGCTAGGCAACCTGCATCTTCTTGTCCAAGCCAGTGTATTTAATGTGACTGATCCTATTACTTTTCAGCAAGGATGAATCACATATTATAAATAAAATATATTTTATTTTTGTATCCATCCAGTAAGGCAGAGTTGGTTAATAAACCATACGTGTACTGTGGTCAGTCATTCACTCTTATATCTCTTCGTTATATTTAACCATTTAACCACAATATTACTCCATTATTGCGACAGGATAACTTTACTAATGTCATCAGTTCTGATAAATTGCGTTCTTCTTTTAGCATACGGTTACAGGAAGGATTGTTTTGATCACTGGCAGCACCGGTTTAAGAAATTTCTGGGGCCAAATGAAGAAACAAATTTATGGGCATTACCTACAATTTATGGGCATTACCTACAATTTTCCTGGCCTGACAGTTCTTACAGAGTTTACGTACAAAGCACGTTGGACAAAAAAATATGCAAAACAACCAGTCCTTAAGGGGGCCTCCCGAATATTGAGGCCTCCTGCAGCCGCATAGACTACGTGACAACAAACTAATTTGTTCTTATTTTTCATGGTTCTATAGCCCTAGTGGGCCTGGGTGTCCTCATCGTCGAGGATTCGATATCACGCACACACACACACACACACACACACACACACACACACACAAAACACTCGGTAGGACTCCTCTGGATGAGAGATAGACCCATCGCAGAGACATCTACCTGACAACACACAACACTCACAAATGACAGACATCCATCCCCCCAGCGGGATTTGAACCCGCAATTCCAGCAAGCGAGCGGTTGCAAACCCACGCCTTAGACTGTGTGGCCACAAGATAGACAATTTGTTCTTGCAGTGTTTTCAATATTTTCTTTGCCCAAACATCCTTATTCTTTCACGCCACCACACAATAAGGATGACTCGATAAAATGGTTCTTTGCTACTTCTCAACAGCCGGACCCGAAGTGGGAGTTCCCGAGGAGCCGACTTATCATTGACCAGACACTGGGTGAAGGAGAATTTGGTCGCGTGTTGCGCGCCCGCGCCCTGGATATCGGCGGGGCATCCGGTGAGTAGCAACTGCAGCACAATGCAAGCAACGAGCCTGGTAACCGTGACAGCCGAGCTCACGAGTTTAACACAGACGTTTCGACACTAAATGAAACAGAGCTTGAGCACACGTTTATACGTGACAGGCAATGTACTTATTACGTGACATTGAGACACTTTCGTGCAACCATTGTTGCCGTTTAAAAGCAGTAAGTATTGCATATTCTCAGTAAGTGTTTGTAGCCTTAGGTACCCAGCATGCAAGGTGCAGACGCCATATTGTCATCTGTGTTCTCCCCAGCTGAACAATATTTTTGCAAGTATCTCATTCGAGGCACGATTTAAAAAAATAGAGCATAAAAGGCGTTTTGATTTTCTCTAAAACGTCTGTCCGAAACATTCCTCATTCTAAGAAGAAGTGAGCGAGATATGATCAAAAATGTTTAGTGGTCTTCACGTAAAATATCCATTGCTATTGTCCGATTTTAATGAAACTCGAATTTTCTCGTCAGATTTAAAAAAGTACTCGAATACCATATTTCATGAAAATCCTTCCATCGAGAACCGAGTTGTTCCATGCGGACAGACGGACGGACTGACAGACATGACGAAGCTGATAGTCGCTACTCACAATTCAGCCAAAGGACTTAGAGTAGTTTTTCGTACTCGTATAAAAGGAAAATAATTCTCTTAGATTACTAATGAAATACATGAGTCCGGCTGGTTTTATAATTGTCAGTTCCACTTCTGCTTGAAGGGGGTTACAGTTCTGTTGTCAAAAAAATAAAAATTTTATTAAAATCTGACAAGAATAACGAGTACTTTCCATAAAGACCAAATGTTCATATTTGACCATATCTCACATAGTTCTTCTTATAACGAGAAATGTTTCAGACAATATTGTAGAGGAAATCAAAACAAGCATTTTGTGTTTTTCTTTCTTCGAAAATCATACCTTTCACGAGACAATGTGGAAAAATATTTTAGAGCAGGGAAGGCCACAGGTGACAATATAGCGTATGCGAAATGCATGCTGGGTTACTAAGGCTACACACACTCACAATATATAATACTTCTTGCTTTACCACAGCAACTGTGCACGAAAGTGCCCCAAAATAGGGTTACATGTACATTGCCTGTCTTGTTGTCCATTGAAGACACCAACTACAGCACATCTGACAGTTAAAAACAGTGTTTTATTGCTACTACATGTTTCGGCGTCATTTACGCCATCTTCATGGAGCTTGACAACAAGTTTGAAACTTACTCAAATATAAATGATTACAAAAGTTTTACATATTACATAATTCACGCAGATATTGTCAAGGTAAAGTTTTCTCAATCAGTGACAGATATAGTACAGATATTTTAAAAGTTTAATACATTAAAACAATAAAACAGTACTCTTTTTACTGTGGTTCGATCGATTATGTTTAAAAGTTTGTCTGTTGGTATGTTACAGCTTTTTTTTTTTTGCATCCAAACATCTCATGTTATGTGATAGCAAAACCAACAAATGCACATAAATGTATAAAAGAATATCACACACACTGTAGGCTTCCAACATGTTTCGACCACTCAAGTGACCATCTTCAGGGAAGGGCATTACAAAGGGTGGTGATTTAGTACACTGTCTTAATGGAAATACAGCAAAAATATATTTACCGAGACACTGTTTTTCTGTAGAAATGTTTCTCCACTAGCTAGTGGTGTAGACATTTACGGGTCTCCCAGTTTCTTAGACCGTACTTTGGACTCAAAAATGCATGAATATTTTAAGTGACCCACATTTCTGCTGAAGAAAAAGAAAACTGCTTTGACAGCAAGCTACTATTGTAGCTCAGAGACATTCGTGCGTCGGTAAACAGAAAATAAAAACAATATCGAGATATCTTACTGGTATTTAAAAGACAAAATTTTGTTTCATAATATGCAGCGACATCTGGATAAAAGAAATGATCTAGAACAGCGCTCCCCAAACTACTTTCTTGCAAAATCCTCTGGCTTCGAAAAAATGAACCTCGGTGCTCACATCCTTGTTCACAGACACACACAAAAACAAATATATATTATATATATATATATAGAGAGAGAGAGAGAGAGAGAGCATCCGGGTGACAGGTATCCGAAATCAAAAATTTATTTATCGGAACTGATTTTAGATTGCTAAAAATGCATACAATAACATATGTAAAAATGCACGGCATGATTTGACCTTGATTAAAATTAATTTCTCTCGCTTCATGGGCAAATGAAGTTTTTTAATTAGATATTCTAACGGTCGTAAGAAATCAACATATCGCCAAATAAAGAAGTTCCTCGATTATTTTTAACAAAACACTATTCCTTCAATTAAGAAAAATTAATAAATTTCAAAGTAGTCATTACAGAAATATATCCACGGATCGCCTGGAAACGTTAAGAATCATTGATCTAGAGCCACGTTTTGTATCTGAACTTACACTTCGCTTCCTTACATCCAGGATGCACAACTGTGGCCGTGAAGACGCTTAAAGAAGACGCCAGTGCAGCAGAACTGACGGACTTGCTTTCCGAATATCAGCTCCTCAAGGAAGTTAACCACCCCAACGTCATTCGGCTCCTTGGTGCCTGCACGACTCCTGGAGCCCCCGTTTATCTGATCATAGAATTCGCTGAATACGGCTCACTCAGGTTGGTCGTTTCTGCCATCATCAACGAACCAAGGCCGACCGTCAGCAACTGAGGTCGGGACGGGTCAAAAACTTTCCAAATGTTCGAACAGATTTATTGTTCATTTTATTTTTGTTGTTATTATTATCAACGTCGTCCTCTTCATCATAATCATAATCATTGTCATCTCCATCTTGATGATGTCAGCATTTTTGTTGTAGTACTTGACGACTGGCTTGTCTGCAATTCTGTTGAAAGAAGGACAGAATCAAAGCGCATCGTCTAAAATGAAGTTAATAACTACGAAGTATTAGGCCTATTGTTAAGATAAATAAAAAATGTTGTGTTCCATAAATTTCGTGCCAAAATAAATAAAAGCAATGAGTACTTGGTAAATTATTTAAATAAATGCGTTAAAATTACCCGGTAATACTGCGACACTGTCTTACAGGATCCACGTGTATACTTTCTAACCCGATTCCACAAAATTGCTCTAAAATCCGATTGTGACTTTACTACTTCATATATACTGTTTTCTCTAACGAGGAATTCTCAATGTATTCAGTTCGCTTAATATCGTCAAGATAGTGAAATATGGGAAGCTACGGAAGGATAGACACATCGCTATAAGAGACACAAAAACACATAATTTTGGTTTGCAAACCTCCCAGAAATATTCATTTTGACACCCAAAATGAGAATAAATAATAGTAATAGACAGGTGTGTCGTGAGGATGGGAGACGGAGAGCTGTAGCCTATACAAGCGGTGCTGATTTCTGATAGTTTGTTAGTTAATGAAGATTTTATACAAACAGATATTGTTCCAGTTCGTACTAAGAACATAAAGACCATGCCTGATTTTCCAGCACGGCGAAACAATCAAATCCGTAGGAGTTGCTATCAGGTTAGTGATATTAGTAACTTTCTGATTTGGTCGTGAAATGGAGCCTGCTGATGTTTTCTGTAACAACGCATTTTCAAGAGTAAAGGAATGTATTAACTCTAAAACAGTGAACATGAAAGTGGATACAGATATAACTAAGTCTAAGGAAGACTCTTAGAATCGCCTTACGAATTCGTTACAATTCCGGTAACATACTTGATCCATTATTGACCCATTTCCTTGAGACAAACCAACATGATGGTCGCTTACGAAACAATTAAGACCTTATTTATACTAATTTTCTATAATCTATTTCGCAAATAATTAAATCTGTGATCACCCAGATACAATGCCCATCAACCTATGCTTACTTTGTGAGTTTCCTGTTAGTTTCCATGGCAACAGTGCTGTGTGGAAACAAGGAAGTCTAAGAGAAAGAAACGAGTCAGTCCGACGCAAGAATGTGCCATTATCTCATTCCAGCTGAAGTGCCAGCGTAAAGTAATTTGATCCAACAGCTGCCATCTTCATTACAAAGCGAGCATGGAAAAGATGGGAAGATCTTTATAGTCCAAAATAAGTATATAATGACAGTAATCTCTCAGACTTTAATACTGAGTCTTGCTACCAGACCACAATAGACGCACAAGGTCTATTAGATATTTTCGCTGAAATGTAATATAACTGAAAACCAACCGTCTTTATGACAAAAGTGTTTTGCAAAACAGAAAAAGAAAGGTTGGCATTAACAGCTGACGACAAATTTTTTTTTCCTTATTTTCTTTGAACACTATATCAGTGTCCATTGAAAATAATTTACTGTGCTCAATGTACGCTTATCTTCGGACTATGACAGAAATCCATATTTGTCTCTGTTGCAGGAATTACTTGAGAAAAAGCAGACATCTGGAGTCAGAAGTCCATATCCAACGCTCGTTCAGCTCCACTCCCACAGCGTGGTCTGGGACTCCGGTAGAGATGGATCGTACGAACATTCCAGCTACTCCAAAGGATATCCTGTCATTTGCTTGGCAGATCAGTAAAGGAATGGCTTATCTCAGTGACATTAAGGTTAGCAAAA
>Ga0131853_10022189_pt1 | contig 11495 bp, 4 predicted proteins | sample TergutLab28metaG_FD_92764 | JGI IMG/M metagenome (GOLD analysis project Ga0131853, IMG submission 92764) | Labiotermes labralis P1 segment gut microbial communities from Petit-Saut dam, French Guiana - Lab288 P1 (version 2) (version 2) | ecosystem: Host-associated > Arthropoda: Insects >...
ATCATATTCGTCAAGGCTAGTAACATTCAATATAACCAATCTAGAATTTTAAATTATACATTAGTATTAATAGCAGCGTATTTTACTCATTGCAGTTAATCAATACCAGAAGCTGTAATTACATTTGTACGAGCTCCTGATGATGGGTGTCAACACCCGAAACATGTAGAGCTGCCTACAGAAATGTAATAAACTGAATAAGTCGCATCTTGTTGGAAAACAATGTTTAAATTCGATACTTTAACTATTTTAATATTGCTTGTTACGCTGTAAAACAATACAGTGTCTTCAGTAGGTCCGTCTGGTTCTATTTACATTGTCATCTGTAAATAACTGGCTGGGCAAGACTTGTTGCAGTCAAGAATTACAAGGAAATTCTGTACTCGTTGGAACAGCCACAAGTGCCACTTTAGTTATCATTAAGAACCTTTTGGCGCCGGAATTATTTTTTTTTAAATTTTAGCACGCCCTGTATATAAAATGTGAATAGTACAGGAACCAAATATGTTAGAATTATGAAACAAACTGCATTTTGAAGAGAAAAGAACGGAGAGTATACACCGCGTTTAAAATATTCAGTAACTATATTTTATATATTTATTCAACAAATATAGTTACTGAATATTTTAAACATGGTATATACTCTCCGTTCTTTTCTCTTCAAAATGCAGTTTGTTTCATAATTCTAACGTATTTTGTTCCTGTATTATTCACATTTTATATACAGGGTGTGTTAAAATAAAAAAAAAGCATTTCACCGTTTCCTTTGACATTCCATTTTCCTTCCTCTCTGGCATTTTTAGGTATTCTGTTGTCCTTTCGCTGCGCCTCTTCTATTCAGTGCCTTAGGGAAGAGAAAAAGGGTTGAGGCTGTGTGTGCTCGAAGAACGGCCGTGTGGCTTGTGCGGTAAAGGGAAACTTCCGTCTAGAGCGCTTTGATGTGGTCCTGAAGGTGTGGAGTTACCAAGATCTCCGCACGAGGAAGTGGAAAAATCATCCACGTCAAACATAGTTGCTCACTTGATTCATAGGAAATTATGGTACAGAAATAAGGCAACTTGATAGGTGACACTGGTAATATGTCACTGAAGCACGTAGCCTGTTGCTACGGGAATGTTGTCGATATTTTTCACAGCTTCACAGAGAGATCTAAGAAAGTTTAGCGATCAGAGTGACTGGTGTTATCAACTCAACGCGGCACTGAGTGTCTGATAGTTACTTCACTAAGAACCCTATCATAACTTTATTCAGATTTGTTAAAAGTATAAAAATTCTGGAAATTAACTAATTGACCCTTACTCGACTAAAGTGGAGAATATGGTGAGCTCCTAATAATGCCAGCAGATGGCAGATGGGATTTAACTTGGCGTTTAAAGGGTTAATACTGTGATTTGGCGTAGGCTAGATGAACAGAGAATCGGGTTGCAATTCCTGTCAGAGACAAATATTTTTCTTTGCGCTGTCGCATGCACACAGCTTCTGCGGTCCAACCAGCCGCCTATCCAATGTACAAAGTTTATTTCCTTGGGGCTAAAGTGGCATGAGCGCGAGGCTGGCCACTCTCATCTAGTGCCGAGCTTATAGATGTGGGGAGCTGTTTTCTTACCCACCCCATGCCTTCATACGTGGTACATAATTGGCTAAGGGCAGTGACTGCTTCACACTGAACATGGATTCACGCAGGTACATTTCGTAGCCTTGGAGTAAGAAAGGTGGTTAGGTCGCGGTTTGATCTCTGGATCACATGCAAGCAACAAGCCATCAACTACGTTCGGGCCATACTGTCATCAGTAAACCTTCACTATTCATCATAATCACCATGATCATAACTCCTGACGCAAGAACCTATATCAACACAGGCAGATGAAGAACAAAATGTGCAATTAATTAGATTTTCTTCGTCTTAAGAGGAACTTAAACACGAAACGTAATGCAAGTGTAGTGGCTAAACTAATGATTCTACACTATTAAAGAAGAGGATAAAAGCAAACCTGATCTAACATCCTACTGAGTGGCAGGTACTTACAATGTGCAGTTGTCTCTTGTTTGTGCACAGAAATAAGGAGTGCAACCAGAAGCTAATGTATAGTACTTCAAAACGTTGCTTTTCTATACATATATCACATATATGTAACAGTATCTCGAGGCAGTTATTAATGGAAGGAAGACATGTCGGATGTTATAATCAATATGAACGCTCTAAGGAATACCAACAAATGCTTCAGAGAAAATAACGCAAAGTGTGATTGACAGTGACAGATGGGAATGATGTTTGAGGTGTAATCGTCTAGGCTGTGTCATCGTGTGGGCCGGTTAGCGTAGTCGGTATAGCGACTGGCTACGGGTTGGACGGTCCGGGGATCGAATTCCTGTGGGGGCGAGATTTTCCGCACCTGACCAGACCGGCCCTGGGGCCCACCCAGCCTCCTGTACAAAGGGTACTGGGTCTTTCCCGGGGGTAAAGAGCGGCTGAAGCGTGACGCTGACCCCTCATCCCCTTCTAGTATCGTGATCAAGAAAGAGTAGAGCAGTACCTCTACTCCCCCTATAGGCCGTACGGCCTGTACAGAGCCTCAGTGCCTGTACAAGGGTGCGCTGTACGTTTTTACTATGCCATCGTACCCACTGGCGTGTAGATACGATATTCCTGAGTAGTACGTAGCCCCCATCTTCTACCCTGAAGACCCAAATGGCATGTTACTCCAAAAACTGCTCGATGTCATTGAAGGCAAGACCGGGATGCGAATAACTAGCGTAACGTTCGACTGCCACGTCACCTTCCCGAAGTGCAAGAGTGGAAAAATTGCATTAACCTTACCTTCAATCGTGAAAGGTACCAAAATGAAAGTGACGCACTTATGGGCCTTATCATGCGTGACCCTTGACGAAGCCTGGGAAAGGGCTTACGATAAGGAGTTGAAAAGTGAATCGAATGTTCTGGGCGCTGGGAATGAGACTTGGGGAATCCACGAAAACCCGCTAAAGTCACATGTAGCAGATCTGTAAAATTAGAATCTAATATTAAGAATGTTTCTACTATGCCTTTCATATTTTCACGTGTTTTCACTAGACAAACGTTTTTGTATTACATTGTATTTTGACATGAAAACTCCAGCATCTCATGAATTTTCCCCATGAAACTGAAAAATTCGAAACATTTCTTGTGGTCAATAACCGAAGGAAAGAGGCTAAAATAGAAGGAGACAAGCAGTGTACATAAAACGGAAGGCTGAAGCGCATTTTTTTGTCTAGCCAATGTAGCCTTGAAAAAAGTAATAAGCGTTACACATTCCGAGTGTGTATTTGTAGCATTAGGTCTCCAGTATGTCCAGCTGCACCCTATTTTGGACACTACCTTATAAACGGAAGACATTCAAAAATTTTTTTAAACAAAATGTTTTGATTTTTTCTATTACTTTTATCTCATTCTAAGAAGAAGTGACCGAGATATCATATGCACATAGATCTTCACATAACGTGCTGTTTATTCTTGCCATACTTTAATGAAACTTCAATTTTCTCGGCAGATTTTAGAAAAAAACACGCAAATATCAAATTTCATGAAAATCCTTCCAGTGGGAGCCGTTTGTTCCATGCGGACGGAAGGACAGACAGACAATAAGAAACTGGTGGTCGCTTTTCCCAATGTTGCGAAGGTGTCTAGAAACCGTATAAATTACAATGGAAGGACGTACAAAACAACACAAAAAGCACTCGGTGAATTACCAAATAACATTTTTAAACTTAAAATATGGTTCTCTTATGTAGGCCTATTTTCCAAGTTGAAATTAACCGGACTGCTTGTGTAAAGAAACTTTACTTCAAGGACGTATTTAGAGAATGGCAAGACTCAAATACCATGTTCACAGTCCGATGCCTAATCAACGCTTTTGATTGTATATCAGCATTATTGGCACCAGGGCAGCGTATCTGGAGATTGTCCCCAAAGAATCTTGGCTGTCTCTGACAGTCATTCCTGGAAATTTCCTGTTACTTCAATTCGCGTTAATGCTCCGTCTATACATACAAAGTTTCAAACGAACAAAAGCAGCTACAAGACTGTTGAAATGTTCAGGGTACTAATGTTATTTGTATAAACGACTTAGACCATTAAGAATGTTCCACTTGCTGACTCTCTTCTCCGTCTCGGTAGATATACAAACGTGAAGGTCCTTAGAGATTATCAGAGTTGGATTTCCAAAACTAGAAGGTAAGCAGCGGTGCCTGCTGACATTGGTCAAATAAATGTGACAAGCTTGACATTTCAGTGGTACGTTTTCAACCATACTGATAGCTATTGTGCGTCTGTAAGTGTCGTGCGCATGCAAATTCGGGAAATGCTATTTAAATGTCGCATTAGAATTGTTTCCCCGCAAGCTCTTCAGAAGAGCAAATATTAAAGTAAGAAAACGAAAGATTCAGTTCTTCTGGAATGTTACACCGTGTTGAGTGGTAAAGACTTACCGATGTTTCTAAGACCTGCTAGATCTTGAAGATTAAGACATTACCTTCCTTCGAACTGTCGACTTCTATTTAACAGCGGAGATGCGCAGCGCCCAACAGTACTCGAATAGTAAACAACAACGTTATTGTGAAATCCTCAAAGCTCGCACTATACTCTTACAGCCCTTTTTTTAAGGAACGCTCGAGAAATTGCGAAAAGGGACTATTAGCTCCGTCATGTCTGTCCGTTTGTCCGCATGGAACATTTCAGCTTCCACTGGACGGATTTTCGTGAAATTTTAAATTGGAATATCTTTCGAGAATCTGTCGAGAAAATTCTACTTTCATTAAAACTGGACAAGAATAATACGTAATTTACATGAAGACTTATGCACATGTTTCAGTACACCTCACTCGGTTCTTAGAATTAGAATTGGTTCAGACAAATTTGTCGAGAAAATCAAAACACACATTTTGTGTTCAGTAACTCTTTTTTTTTTTTAGAAAGATTTTGCCATTTTTGAGAGAATGTTGAAAAGTACTGTAGAGCCGAAAAGGCCAAAGATGACAATACGGCGCATGCGCATTGCATGTTGGATTCCTAAAGCTACAAACACACACTCAGAATAAGTAATATTTATTGCTTTTCTACTGCATCAATGGTTGCACGAACGCACCTGAATGTTACGTTATACGCACATTCCCTCTCTTGTTGTGACTTAGTATCTAAGACTATGAAAATGTATGTAAAGCAGGGGTACACAAATTAGAGGCTCCTGATTGCCCGGGAAACTTAATTTTTCACGGTGATGGAAAATAATTGAGGATTCACATTATGGAAATTGCTTTGTATCGTTCTTCTGGGGCCTAGAATTTTGAAGTGGTTTCTTGGGTTTTGGAAAAACCTGTTATAAATTATAATCTCTGCGTAAACCACTCTCCCAAGTCATTAATTCCGGATAAGTATTAATTTTAATTTAAAACTAAGTCATTTTCGTCATCGTCATCGTCATCATCATCATCATCATCGTCGTAGGCTTTTGTAATGTTTGCAGTAAACCGCCGGGTTTTATATAAATTGATGTTTTTCTTGCTGCTGGTAACTTCTCAAGAATTGATCAGTTCGAGTTACTTAGTTATTCAGTCAGTCTTTAAGACAGCCAGTTAGTCAGTCAGTTAATCATACAGGCAATTAGTCATTCATTCAGTCAGTCAGTTATAAATTAGATCTCCACTTACAGAAACACTACCTGTCAACACATGGGCTTAGATACGACTTTCTCTGAATCGTATATAATTATATTCCTGTATCTTGAACTCACAACGAATTTACATTAACATTCCATGTATACAGCTGAAGTATTTCAACATGGTGACTAGCTATGGAATTCACAACCAAATTTTGGTTTTCAGATGATGTGCAATTTTGGATTTAAAGGGCCCCGTGGGCTTTACTTGGGAGTAACGTCACGTGAGAATTAAGCTGACCATACTTACGTTTAGTACTGACCTTAAGAATGCGCAGAATTTAATACTCATTCTCCTTATGTTAATGCTTTCATGGTGAGTACTAAATACAGGAGAAATTAATGCTTTCTTTTGTCGTAGACTGTTCATAAGACAGATTTTGGGGGAGCTGTGACCTGAAGTTTCATGGCCTAGTACACGTACAAGTCTTGTATTGTATCTATTGACTGAAGAAACAAGGGAAGAAAGCTCCGTATATGTTCAAGTATATATGCGCCTATTGGTAGAACTCTGTAAGTCCTACAATACATTTCAGATGGACGGGGGTCTCCTAACACTACACGCATGCTGCACTGGCGACATTTGTGTCAGAAAGCCACAACTACGCATGTTGTTACTGCCATATACCGCTCTATTGCAGGGCACAGTGCTATGTGTTTTACATCGGCTACCCAAGATGTGGTGTGTCGCGCGCGTTAGGAAGCTGCCGGCTGCGTGAAGGAATCCTGCCTGACCGCTCCGCCGAACGGGTGGGTTCAGCTTACTGCAGTTCGAAAACCGTGGCCCGCAGATCCATGAAACTACAGCCAGCTAGATCGGTCAATTTGCGAGATCCGATGTTATTTCTATCAGTGTGGTTACAAATATTTATTATAAACAACTTTTATTCTAAATAATTTTGCGTTAACTTGTTTGTGTGTGTTATTTCACTTAATCATTTTTCGTTCATTTAGAGGTCAGAAGCTCAGAGTGCAATACAAAAGTGGGACATTTAGTAAAAATTGGAATGATGTGGACAAACACTGGCCCAGCCTCATTAGAGATATTGTCCCTGCATTTGCCTGGAAGGTATGAGTAAATCCGTGAGAAGCTTCAATGGTTATAGCACGTCTGTAGGTCGAGATTTGAACCAGGGACCTTTCGAATATCAAGCAAAAGTACTACTCACTGCAAGACTGGATGCTGAAAGAACTAATGGACTTGGAGGAAGTGTGCTATATTACATAATCGACAATACAAACGGAATGGACTGTGCTTTCGACGACATGTCTTGTTATACAGCTGACCCATATCGTTTTTAAATCGTGTCCAGTAATAGTGATGGACATGTTACTATATGTCTTTTAGCGAATTCACTCCACTCCTGTCTTAAGGTTGTTCAAAGATATTATGTTAACTGCTAATATAGTGGGCACCGGGTAGTCAAAGTTCAATTTCAATCATTGCTAGTAATAAGGAAATTAAAAGTAAATGAATATTTGGCGCCTAATAACTGAAAAGGAATCATCTTTTTGAGCGTCGTATATAGAACGTCGCTGTGCACTTAGGCTACGGCAGAGTCCAGTTGAACTGTGATGGCACACGGTGAAGCACGAGAAGGGAAGTGAAGGCGAAACTGGCGAGTGGTGTGGGCATCACTTCCAACACCTTTTGTAAGGGCACAGCGACTTTCCGCACTTCCCCTCCCGTGCGTCACCATGTGCCATCACATTTCAACTAGACTCTGCCGTAGCCTAAGTACACAGCGACTTTCCGAACGCACTGCATTACATATAGCTCAGACGGCATTTAATGTTAAAATTATTCTAGTATAAAAAATTAACCACTGCCACAGAATTTAACAGAACGGTTTTCATTTGACATTCAGAAGGCCGTGCATCGTGATATATTCTAATAATAAAAGCCAACGAGATGCACTATTTCTCAACTTTATTTGGTAAAGAACTCTAAATGTTTCGAACAGATTTACTGTCCATCATCAGGAGTCTTACTACTGTATTCACAGCAATAACACATAACTAGTATAAGTACCTATTGCTGTGAATACAGTATTAAGACTCCCGATGATGGACAGTAAATCTGCCCGAAAACATGTAGAGTTCTTTATCAAATAAAGTTGAGAAATAGTGCATCTCGTTGGCTATAATTATAAGAAAACGCTTTTCATGTCATATCAGTTCATCATGCATCATGCCATCCTTAATCGTCTTTAGGGTCTTGAAACAATAAATCATTTATTCGGTGGTAGAAAATGACGTAATTATGCGGCTCATACGTATGTTAGCGGATACTGATGTATTCCGCGATAACACAATATATTGTTCTGTTTCACAACGCTGTCAACTGGTAGCTGGCGAAGAGTTAGAAATCTCTGTTACAAAGACATAATCACCCACGCAAATTGCTCTCGATGAGTTTCAGATTCTACGAGCTCCTCTCAGTCTATACTATGAGGCATATTAATGCCAGAAAGTAGCATCAAACGAAAGCTTAAGGATTAAAATTAGCTTAAAACAGGTACTTTGTTTTCACCGTATTAAGCCCATATATGTCAACTACGTAACCCAACATCAATCCACAGATAAATGTATATCCAAGAAACGTACTGTTAAAAACAAGAGTAGTTTCATGCTACCAGTGTTTGTAAGAGAGCTCTCCTACGTTGTAAGCCAATTTACAGAACAAAAGACGATTTAGATATACAAACAATAGGTAAAAGTTGTAAAAAAATCTATGTAAACTGTATATTGCTAGTGAAAATTGTTCCCCAGTTAATTTAATGTCGTTTGAAGACAAATTGAAGGCACAGACATGTCAATTTACCGACTCTCGGCGGTGGAAAGCGAGTGGAACCGAACTGTCGGTTTATACTACCTTACAGGTGTGCACACAGCTGTATGTTGAACATAATTCTACCCAAGAAGCAGATTATCTCTGTGAGAATCGCCTGCGCTGTGAAGTTTATACAAATAGTACGAGGCGTGCAAAACGTACGTCAGGGGAATGCTTAAAGCGCGCTATCAGCATCTGCCTCATGCCTGTATAGCTCAGCAATGAAGTACTATTTCACACTTGTGGGAAAATAAATTGTTGCAGCCACCTAATAAGGACATTTCTGAAATAAGACCGCAAAGTAGCGAAAGACGCAATAAAAGTTTGGTTTTCAAGGATTCCTCGTCGTTGGATTGAAAGCATAAATTGCTACCAAGCAGCGAGATATTTAATAAGGCTGATCTGTCGAATTTTGAACCCCCCCTAAATAATTAATAATTTATTCACAACCCTTGTATATTTTCTATCAAATTATTTCTGTAATTGTGCAAAATTTAAATTTAGCCGCGACTCGTTCCTTCGAAGTCGGTGGGTTGAGAAAAACTTTGGGACGGTCCGCAAATATAGTGAGACTTTCAAGGGGTCTGCAGTTCCATACAAATGGAACGATATTGCCGTAGCCTCGTAACTGCACCTACTGAGCTACATCTGCACAACAGTACTGCCATTTCGTACGTGCAAAATGCACGGCAATTGTTCCTGTGGCTGTGGTCATAAGGTTATTTCTGTCAACAAGCGCTATAACACAGTCGCATAGGGGCAAGGCTATAAGGATCAGTGTTTAGAATGTGGAGATTGGTCCTTCCACATTTAGCTCTAGGCGTGAAGTCATTGCAATTAATCAACTCCCTGACATCAAACACCTCCTCAAAACAAACCTGCAGTCGGATTCCATATTCTCTTCAGCCCACAGTCCGTGTGGACTAACAAGTTCTCGTTAAGTAGCCAGCGATAGTCACTTACTTGTAGCTCTTAAAATTTCACTTACAACCCCGTGAAAGTGTCAAGGAAGACAAAACATATACTTGCTGTAGTCAATCATCCATTCACATCATATTTTACACAAATGAAAATGTCCTAGCTCCACTTGTCAGTGAGGTCTACAGTGACAAAGTGGAGCCTTTATGTAACTCATTTAAATATGGTGTGTACAACAGTCTTCAGACTCCTTCCAACGGCAAACGTCACGTATAGTTTCAATTTAAAAGTCACGGCCAGTAATTTGTTGCAGAGGCCTCACATCTTTTCATCATCTGTATTCAATTTCTGCCTTATATACAGGTTGGACTTATCATTCTCTCTGCCCCCTTCCTTCATTTTTCTACACTACACTGAAAGCAAACCTGAGCTGTAAACAGAGAGTAGATAACTCAGTCCGTAGTTCCAATGCCCCTTATAAACTGCACTCTCCACAAACATTATTAGTTTGATCAGATCAAGATGAATTAGATGGACGGAACGTGTAGCATATAAGGGAAATACGAGAAATGCATTAAGAATTTTTGCCGGGAAAAAGAAAAGAAGGGAGGGGCGTTTGAAGAATTCAGGCCTTCGTAGTATTAAACTGGATTTTGAAGAATTATTGTGTCAGGACGTAACGTGGAATCATCTCACTCGGGATGCGGTCCTGTCGAGGTTTCTCTTACAGACAGCATTAGTAATAAGGGTAGCATAAATTTAGGGTTATTTCTTGAATAGTTCATCTACTATACGTTTCTCACCAAAGATTCGACGCATACAGTTAACTCTTTGTGTTAGGACAGTTAATTTTTAACACTCCAACCCAGCGAGCTAGTCACGATAACATCAGTCCCGTTTGCGAGTCCAGGACTTAGCTAATTAGCTTCCGTTTGAATAATAATATAATTTACGGTACATGCCTTAAGATGCAGCTATGCTCAAGACTTCGCGTAATGTGGCATCCTTCAGACAACAAACTTCGGCCAGTAGACAGAAAGGACCTACTTATATTTCAAGTATGCTCTTCAAGTTACAAGATTCCTTCTCCAGCAGTCAGGCCTTTACGTTCATCATCTCTTTACATGAAGAGATTTTACAGTGTTAAATTAAATAATACTTGGCTTAAATAAGATCTGCTAAAATGTGTGTAGATGTCACTCAGATTACGGCCACGTACAGATGACGGCCACACACTGCAGCAGAACACTTCTCTGCCTGTGCTATCAGTGACAAGACACGGTGCTCATTCTCTTACGATTAAAGCTCCATCACTAAATGATCTACCACAGTAGCCATTAATTTTCGAGCAAAAGAAATCGAGTAATCTTGTTCGGGGTAAAAAAGGAATTCGTGACTGAATGTCACGGTGGAGTGGTTAGCACGCTTGCTTCGTATTCGAGTAAGTTACTGGTTTCCTTCTTTACCAAGAGGCTGAATATCCTCTCTGAAGTTTTTTGTGTTTCTCAAGAAAGATGTGAGAATAGGCTACGAAGGTTTTATTGAAATTAATTCCCAGTTTATGTTAATCTTTTATTTGTCCAAATAATGCCCACAAATTATTATAAAATCGCTAAACAGTTAAAATCATCTAAAATTATGATAGTTGCTCCAACATGTTGGAGCAACTATTATAATTTTAGATGATTTTAACTGTTTAATAATGTTATAATAATTTGTGTGCATTATTTGGACAAATAGAGGACTTAATATTATCAACAAGCACGGTGCAACTACGAAGATTCCCAATTTGTGGTTCACTTGTTTCTTCACATCTGTCGTTTATGTACAAATACAAAAAAAAATATGTGATTTTTGGTCTGTTTTTTGTTCCCCCCCCCCCCCCCCCACAAAAAACACCCTACAAAGGAAAGTTGAAAAGTAAAAAGTGGTTAAAATTGGGCAAATAAAACCAATACAGTTTAAGGAAAGGTAATTTTTTTAAAAAGGTAAGTGAAAAAAAACAAAAAAAAAAAAAAAAAAAACAATATTTTTTAATCATTAAGAAGAATGTG
>Ga0131853_10022191_pt1 | contig 11495 bp, 11 predicted proteins | sample TergutLab28metaG_FD_92764 | JGI IMG/M metagenome (GOLD analysis project Ga0131853, IMG submission 92764) | Labiotermes labralis P1 segment gut microbial communities from Petit-Saut dam, French Guiana - Lab288 P1 (version 2) (version 2) | ecosystem: Host-associated > Arthropoda: Insects >...
CACCAACCTACCTACCTACCCACCTACCCACCCACCCACCTACCTACCTACCCACCTACCTACTACCCACCTACCTACCTAACTGCCTACCTACCTACCCACCTACCTACCTACCTACCTACCTACCTACCCACCTACTACCTACCTACCTACCTACCTACCTACCTACTACCCACCCACCCACCCACCCACCCACCTACCTACCTACCTAAGTTTATTACACAACTCATGTACAAATCTGTATACAACCTGCTTGCTCTACTGCCTTACTAACTACAGTGTCTGTTATTCTTTTGTTACGTCATGTTCTTGTTCCAGCCAGTTTTCGTCTATTGCAGTTCACTAGGGGCAAGCGGTGGCGCAGTTGGTTGAGGCATTGCGCTACAAGGCGGAAGGTCGTGGGTTCGATTCCCGATGGTGACATTGCAATTTACTGACACAATCCTTCGGGCCGCACTATAGCCCTGGGGTTGACTCAGCCTCTAATAGATATGAATACCAGGAATATTTCCTAGGGGTAAAGGCCTGACATCCGAATTCCTCAGAAGCAGTACGACAGCTGATCTGTTCGCTGCTCTATTTCTTTCCTGGTCTGCCTAATTGTCGCTCTCCTTGCAGTTCGTTCCTTCTCCTGTCTCCTGCCACACAGCCATATAGAAACCACAAACGTGTTACAAAACGTACTGCACACTTTTACCAGTACGTACGGTATCAATGGCTTTTAAAGCGATGAAAAAATATAATGGCATGCTTTGGTAATCATTCGCAATTCGTTCTTTCTTACGGCTTAACAGCCCACTGGTTATTATTCGTACCGTCAGGTTCCACACTCACAGTTCCACAATTTGCCCCCCAGTGTATTAATGTTTTGCATCATTCCTACACACAACAAACAGCGACCACCAACCGATCCTTCTACTGTCACGAGGTACTGACAGACAACTCAATGATCCCTTTGCCTTCAGACGGTGCAGTGCAGGAATGATATGAACATTTGTTTTAACGTAATTATTTTCCATTCTTTGCATTTGGTCCCTCTTTGCCGTGACAACCACGTGGACAGCAAGAACGCAGACTTCTGCCCGTAGTGTCACTGTCAGTGCCGGTAGCCCAGTACTTCGCCGTACCCTGCCCCTCTTCCTCACACAAGTTCCCACTTCGTCGACGACCCCAGCTGCTACTCGCAGCAGACGCTGCTGTATCACCGGACACGCGTGTCCGCAGTGAAGTGTCGTGCTACTGTTCAACGTGATTTTGTGAAGCCGTGTAGTTGATATAGCGGCAACTGCGATTCGGAATAACCCGCTATATCCATCTTCAATCTTCTATTCTGGCCCCAGGCAGCAGATTGTCCAAAAGTTTGGTATGTACGACACGGTGTTACATTAGCTGTCATAGTTAGGAGGAATGACAGATACGGGTGTTGGTAGCAACGGAACGAGAAATGGAGCATGAGACAGGCCTGCAAACAGGTAACAGATGGAGCATAGGACAGGCCTGTGACAAGTGACAGATGGAGCATAGAACGGAACTGTGACAAGTGACAGATGGAGCATAGAACAAGCCTGTGCAAGTGACAGATGGAGCAAATAACAGGCCTGTGACAAGTGACACATGGGGCATAGAACAGAACTGTGACAAGTGACAGATGGAGCAAAGAACAGGCTTGTGCAAAAGACAGATGGAGCATAGAACAGGCCTGTAAAAAGTGAGAGATGGAACGTAGAACAGGCCTGTGACAAGTGACAGTAAGAGCACAGAACAGGCGTGTGACAAGGAAGAGATGGAACATAGAACAGGCCTGTGACAAGTGAGAGATGGAGCGTAGAACAGGCCTGTGTCAAGTGAGAGTTGTGAGTAAATACGGAGTGGGCGCGGCTCTGACTGTGCACCAGTAAGTCTTTGTTTTGCTTCGAGAGAGGTGACTTATTTTGTAACTGTAACATCGGCGGCTACAATACAAGTCGATACTGATGATGCACTTCCGGTATGGGCGTGTGTGTGCGTGTGCCTTACTACACGTGTCAGTGCTGGTCACGTGATAAAACAGATAGGATGCTGCTGAATCAGGCCGCGTGCTCCGCGGCGGAGTAAGACCAAGAGTGGCCATACAACAGTACCTGAACCTCTCTCTCTCTCTCATACGTTCCATGGACATCAGGCCGGGGGGTGCCCAAAACACGGGAAGCTGGACGGCAGCCCTTAGCGATATTCATGTCAGACTTGGCTGCAATAACCAGCCCCTCCTAAGCACTACTCTATCCACACAGCTAGTCAAGAAATTCCTCGCACTGCATCGCAGTGGAAGGGCCATTACCGTATTCATCCACAAATGGCCCCTATTTTCTGCCAGATAAATCCAATCCAAGCGTTATCGTTATGATCCAGCTTAATATTATCCGCCAATTTATATTCACTAAGGTTTTCCGAATACATTTTGTATGTAGCCTCATGTCATGCGTGCTACGTGTTCTGCCCATGTCACCCCCACCTCAGTACAGATATAAACGTGTATCTGCCACAAGACAAATGACGTCTAACTGTTTGATACTGTCAACGCAGAACTTTCAGGGAGACAAACAAATCAAGTGCAAAGCCAGACCAGTTGCAGTGTGCTCAAGACAACAGTGCATGTTCTGACGGCCGAACCAGTTACTAGTTTAATCCCCGATGTTAAAAATGAGAAAAGTTTGGATTGAAATGCAGAGGGAGCCCCTGTGTATTGCGGGTCCTGAAGTGTCCATTTCTAAGCAGGGACCCTTCAAGGGACACATACAGTCCGTCAGCCGCAGCGGATATCAACCTAGCAGTCGGTCGCACTGTGCTCAGGTGTCGCCCGGCGGACAGTTGGAAATCGCGAGTCGCTCCACACAGTACCAATGTTTCACCCGATGACTCTCATTTGCTACTTTCCGTCGTCTCGCTTATCGTAACCCACCCATCGGACCCTCCACATGCTCGGTCGAACAGCAGCGGGAAGTGACAGACGACGATTGTCAGATAAAATACAGACCCTGTACATACAGCTAGAAGGCTGTGAAATGACAGCTACATACAACTGACACTGCTACACCGGGTCTTTCTTTTACCGCTGCACGGAGCGCGGCAGTTTTACCGCACAAAACGCCTGCATCAGCCAGGATACCTCTGAACAGCTGCGGTACTCAAGAGAGCGACGACAGAAACACACTGTACTTCAGAGAATACGGACAGGAAGCTTGCAGGAAGTACTGACACACACAGACAGACAATCTATGAACGGTTTACTGTGCACCTTGCAAAGCCGTTTAGTGGTGTAACCTTCTGCTACTATTTGTAACCATTCCAGCTCAGACAGCTCAGCACAGGCAGTGTTAGCCTCTCCGAACAGATCAGTAGCAGCTTTATTGCGCAACGCAAATCCTTTGAGCGGCCAAACGCCAATTTACACACTACACCGTGATTGGCTCAGCGCAAAATTGGCACAAGAGCACTCGGTGTTCCTGTTGCGGCCGACAGCACTCCATCCCCTAGCCAGGTAACTCAGCAGTTCGAAGGCTCCACCCAAATAATATGCGAACCTAGTCCACAACTCACAGAAAATACGCAGTGTCTCCATTACAAAGACCAAACTGTAAATGCCGTTGCTGTCAAGCGAGCACTAAACTTCTCACAGCTGTTCTTCACAATTCAAAGCTTCGGGGTGTGACGCCGTGTCGGTAACTGAGTGGATCCTGAAGTTTCAAATGATCGTGATGTCTGCACCTTCAGGGCCTTGAGCAATCCAAGCAGAGTAGCCAACATAAAAGAAATCTTACAGCTTTATGTAGTGGCAGCACTGCCCAGTAAACAGCACACAGACAGAAGGACAATGACCGACAGCAGCAAAGCAAATAAAGTTCCGACTTAAAAAACCATCCAGATGCATTCTGCCCTGAAGATGAGGCGACTGGTCGCTCTGAAACCCAGTATTCAAATACCAGAAAACACGGCAACAGATCCTCGCCGTCAGACACGGAAATCGCAAACAGGAAACTTCTGACGCTGTCAGGTCACAGAGGGCGGCTCTGTGTGTGGGCAGGTGGCAGGAGATTTTACGGTCATAGAAATAAGGAAGGTCCCCAGTTCATAAACGTTAAGTGAGAAGTCATGACGACAGAAAATGCAGCTGATTTATCACATTAACCTATCGTGATTTTCACACACGTTCCGCCAGCACCCATGTATTTGTCCACCTTAACTAGGGAGTAGAAATGGCTGTTCGTGAAAGGTTACAAATGCAACAGCCTGATTTATACGATGAAGGAATTGTTAAGCATGTGCCACACTTTGGACAGATACATCACTGTGCTGCATGTGATCATACATCAGTGCGCTGGGTAGGCTGCAGTTAACATTGGAGTGCCAACTGATTTAGTTCTCATGGCCTTTCGTACTGCATTTTATATTCCCGCTCTTTTTTCTGTAATTCATGTAATGGCTCTTGTGCCAGCACATTCACAGTAAATATCTGAACTAAATTATTATTATTATTATTATTCCCCGGTGAGGCTGGTCCTGTCCACTCCAGGAACGCACACAAAGCGGTAGAAGTTCAGCACCACTAATTCCCATACTCACTGCCAGACGAAGGCCAGCGGTCAACTTCACTTCCCGGTGGACTAACCTCCGGGAAAGAACCATGGTACCCTTTAAATATGAGGCTGGGTTGGCCCCACAGAAGGTCTGGACGTTTTGGGAAACAGAAACAATCACTGCCAGATATCAGACTACCGCCGCCATGTAATTTAGGCCCTCGCTCTTCGCTCTTCAGGGATGTTACGCCGCGTAGGCTGACAGGTCGATATAGACGTCTCGAGCCAACCGGTTGGCCTCAATTTTTAAGTTTCAAGCGGTCTGAAAAGAGGACTGCTTGTCGGTCGAATCTTCAAGTGTCCAGCAGTCCAAGAAGTGGAATGTCTGACGCTTGAAAATGGGACAAATACGCTGTCCCGAAACGTCGGCAAGCAGCTGCGAATCTACGCCGCGCAACAAGCCAGACGAGCGACGGCCAGAGATAATCGCTGTTCAGTTTGACAATCAAAACACATCAATAAACTTGAAGTTGGCAACGGAGCGGCAGACGGCACTTGCGACTGTCTTGCTGTGAGCACCCCCGGTGCGATGAAGAGGCCAACACCTGCCCCACGTCAGAACAACCCTCCCGCTGCTCCAGTGCACACAATACAAGCCAATCTCATGACAACATTCGCTAATACAACCATTGCGGCATAATAATCATCCAATTCTACTACAGCCCCTTCACTCACCCCTAAAATCCAATCACCACAGCATAATACAGCCACCCCTTGTACACCTCTATTTACACAAACACCATTATGGGGGAGGAGGTGGTGGTGGTGGCAATAGTGGAACAGATCGCGAGGCGTTAGATGTATGTTGCGGACTGCTGGGTCATGGCATCGTGCAGTCTGGTAAGAGGGCAAGTTTGGGAAGAACACACGCCTCTATATTCGAAGTACAAGCACCGACGTTTCGACAGAAACATCCGCCTCTGTCTCACAGAAATTAACGCTTCGGAGAAAAACACCGCTACAACGTCCAGGGTGAAGGTCTACCCTGAACACGGAGGCAGAACGGTCCTCCGAAACACTCATACACACCACGCAGACATGCGGCGTCGCAGTGGTACATGTGACTTTTGTACCGGCTTCGATGGAGACGACGAACTTAGCGCTCCAAGGCCCAGTGGTCACTATATGTACCACCAGTTTAACATTCAGCAATTCTACGTTCTGCCCACACAGTTTATTTATGTGTTTTGTGTGGATCTCAGAACAAACAGCGATTATTTCCTTATACAGCATTAACTGACTGGTTTGTGTAACAGAGATAGAGTGTTTACTGCGCGGTACGGACTGAAGGGAGTTTCTTCTGTGACGCAGAAACCAAAATTTTAGGTGCGTTCGTATAATTGCGAAAAGCGGCTATTAGCTTAGTCACGTCTGTCTGTCTGTCTGTCCGTCCCCAGGCAAGAACTCGGCTCCCACTGGACGGATTTTCATGAAACATTATACTGGAATATATTTTGAACGTCGGTCGAGAAAGTTCGAGTTTCATGAAAATCCAAGAAGAATGACGGTACTTCACATCAAGACCGATGTGTAGCTATGAACATATCTCACTAATGTATATTCACTTTATTAATATATATTTCAGTCAACACAACTGTATAATAAAAGCATAATAGTTGTGTTCACTGAAATATATGTTACATATATTAATAAAGTGAATATATAGAATCAATACACAACGGGATGACGTCGTTCAAAATATCTCACTAAGTTCTTCTGAGAATGACAAATGTTTCAGACAAAATTTATACAGAAAATCAAAACAGACGTTTTGTGTTCAATAATTTTTTTTTTCAAAAAAATATTGCCGTTAATGAGATAATGTGAAAAAATATGGTGGAGCGGGACAGGCCACAGCATGACAATATAATGCGGCGCATGCGCATTGAGTGCGAGATAATTAAGGTTACAGACCCCCCCCCTCCCCACTACACACACACACACACACAATTACACTCAGAATATATCTTACAATAACACTTACTGCTTTTCACAAAGCAAAGCCCCTCAGTGTTATGTGTATTGCCTGCCTTATTACATACTGTCCAAATCACCGCGGAGACCTGGGATCGATCCCACGTCAGTCCGTGTGAGGTTTGTGGTGAACAATGTGACACTGTGACGGGTTCTTCTCCCAGTACTTCTATTTCTCCTGTCAGTATCATTCCACCGATGCTCCACATTCAACTTCACCTACATGTTGAACTTGCCAGAACGAATGGGCAAAGTCTGGGAATCTTCCAACAAGCAATGCTCTTCTGGAAATGGGGGAGTGTTGGATAGACAAGTACCGTCACTGCGCTCGGGTTTGCTTTACGGCGAAATAAACCGATTTCAAAAGGCGTGAACTGACCGGGACACAGGCGACGCTCGGAGTTTCCCCTTCATCCAGGTGGCCGAAGGGTGGGGGAGACGTAATGTGTGATCTGGTATGCATGTGGCGGCGAGCGTCACCAAGTCTGATAACGACCAGCTTCAGCCAATCGAGCAGCCTAGCGTCGCGACGTCTCGCAGTACAACACCGGTCTACGGCTCTGTGTCGGTACTCGCAGCTTGTACCAGTTACGACGGATTTATGCAAATAAGCTATTTTACCTCTAAAGCCCAGTGGTCACTATATGTACCGCACAGTGGTCACTATATGTACCACCAGTTTAACATACACATCTCTATGTTCTGCCCACACAGCTGTATTTATGTGTTTTGTGTGGATCTGAGAACAAACAGCGATTATTTCCCTATACAACATTAACTGACTGGTTTGTGTAACCGAGACGGAGAGTGTTTACTGCGCGGTACGGACTGGGTGTTTAAATATAACTCAGGTTGACTCTCGGCTTTATAGGTTAAACGCACAAACTCCTTGCTGGTAACTTTCCAGCTACTTCAACACCAAGAAGCTTTCCATTTCGCCCACAGCGTAGTCATGTTTCGCGCAATGCATCAAGAGATCACTGCGTGGAGCAACGGAGGAAAACTAACGACAGAACATAATGCTACTTGCTTTTGTCAGACCCCAATTACAAATGAGAGTAATACGGCTTTTATCTCTTTGTTTGTGTTTACGGCTGTTGCATCGTGCCGAGTTTCAGGTGTCAGATAAAAGGCTAAAGCATTGGCGCAGGCGACTGGCCTGTGGCAGGCTGAATTTGTGTAGGCGCGAAAGAAAAAGAAAAAGAAAAAGTTGCCCCCATCGTATGAAAGCACACCCCTCCCCCCAGTTGGAGCCATACTTTTTGTAATAATTAAAACTCATGTTTTATGAGTTACAAAAATTGCAGTGAAACTGCAAACCGACAGAACGAGCGACTGACTGACTGCCCACTGGATTTTGAACAGGCACCGCAGCGCTTTGCAAACAAAGGGCCATTCCTACAGCTGACGGCTGTCGGCTGCAAGCTGCTGTTGGTTTCTTCATCCTATTACTCTAGCCCACTCAAGAGACCGCTACACGCTCGGTGGAGGAGCGTCGGGAAGTGACAAACGGTAGTTGTCAGAAAAAATACGGACCCTGTATTATATACGAAATCAACCACCCTCAAATTGTTAAGTTGAGACACAATGAACAAAAAAATCAAAGAGGCAGACCAGAAAACATAGCAATGACGGCGTACGAGAGGGAAGAGATGATAACAGAGACAGAATGAATTATAAAGTGAAAAGACGTTCTGGGAGAAAAGAAACGCCTTTAAAGGAACAGTTAAAGTAGCTTCATAAATTCCCCACCCCACCACACCCCACCCGCTGTCTATTCATATCACGTGATATTTTGAAACCAATCAGAACCAAACAGATGTACAATTCCAACTGCAGCCGGCACAACACAAAACTTTCGTCAATGCGCTGGTCTTTGTTCATTGGACAACACCAAATTGATTCAAAACTGTAGTCTTATGGGTTATGACACCGTTTAGCCTGGTAGGTTGAAAGAACGTGCTGACTGAATGCCTAACATTCTTCTGAAGAGTGGTAGCCTTGTACCACACCACACGGTGTCACGACCTAAAGTACTGCAGCGCCTCCCACGGCGACGCAGCAAGTGACGTGCATTGCCTCTGGCCTCAAACTCAATACGTTTATATAATTACAGCGTACAATCATTATGGGAATCACAAAATTCCCACAGATAAACCTTAACAAACGTGAGTTAACATTTTGTGAACCATGCACAACCATCACACACGATGGTAAGTATACGAACCGCCTGCTTCAACATTGACATATCTCTGAACGTCTTCAACAGAATGATTATTGTTTCGAACATTTAACCCTTTCAAGACTGAATTTAACTCGAATTAGCTATATTTAACACCCAGTCCCTACCGCGCAGTAAACACTCTATATCTCGGTTATACAAACCAGTCATTTAATGCTGTATAGGGAAATAATCGCTGTTTGTTCTGAGATCCATACAAAACACATAAATAGACTCTAATGGAAGAACGTAGAATTTGTGAATGTTAAACTGGCGGTACATATAGTGACCACTGGGCTTTAAAGTGTTAAGGCTAGCCTACTACCGCCTCCTAGATTCTAGGTTTCGTCTTCCCACGAGGCTTTCTAACAAAAAACTTGTATTCACTTCCTGTTTCCTTCACGCCACATCCGGCGCATCACATCCGACTTGTGTAAGAAAAGTTGCTCCCGTGCTGAATCGCCGCATCCAGACGTACGCTACAGTGAAGATAAACAACAAAACATTCTTAAAATCGAAACTACACGTGATCAGTCTCACGTTCTACTCTCCTTTACCCCCATAAGAATCAAGCCCCCAAGATAGAAAGCAACGTACGATCTGATGGGAATTAAACTTCGTCAGGTGATCGCACTGCTGTGGTGTGTAGTGTGTGTAGTGTGTAGAGTGTCTACATCTCTACATCTTACTGTTCTGCACGCCCTCCTATGGCCGTTGTTTGCCTCAGCTCCTTCTCACAGCCAAAATGTCGCCATCTTCATTCAAGAGGTTTCGTGGTTTTTTTCAGTCTGTCCTCAGCTGTTCCTTTCCAACCCCTTACCCACGAATGGTGTTCAGTAAGCAAAGTTGGTCAGGTTACAGCAAATAAATGACAAGTCTCTACGTTCATTGCCATGAGCTGTCATCACTTTGCAGCATAATCTCCGAGCACAGGATCCATTTGTTCCATTACAGCACGAGTTTAAACATTCCGTCCCATCAGAAGCTGAGCAACCAATCAAAAAGAACCATGATCACTTACTCGTTACTGTGGAATCAGGGCCACCACACCCCCCTTACGCATTCCAGCCCGCTCTGTCTGAGTAACGACACGTCGAACCGCGTCTCCTCAAGCCGATTTGTGTCGCAAGGGAATCCGAAACTCGTGCCAAAACGGGATACAAATGCATCAATGCGCTCGGGGAATGCGGCGAAAAATGAGGCTCGTTCAGAGCAATAAGTGGGCTATATTTAACACTGTAATGACGTGACCAAGACAGTCTTACTCACTGGCCACAGCCTGTAGGAGTCACCATTCACCAACAACAATTAGCTTCAAGAATGCTCCGTTTTCAGGGGCTGTCGCCCACCCATCTGGCAGATCCCACTGCATGTGACAGTCGACTGTCCGTAAGGTAAGTTCACATCAGATGTGTTTCCGGTGTTCTGTGTCATTAGCAAGGTGGTAAATGTTCAACATTACATCTGCGGTCCATCTTGCATACTGATTCATCTTACTCTTCCAAATGCGGCATGAATAAGGTACAAAAGAAATTAACAGGCGACAGGAATTTTGTGAGCAAGCCGAAGAACTGGGTGTGGATTGGACAGTAATATTAAGACGTAGCCTACAGGAATAGGCTGGATTGGGACAAGTGGGGGGGGGGGGCTGTTGTCAGTGCGGTAATGAAACTTCGGGTTCTGTGAGACGTGGCAGATTTCGTGAACAGCTGGGGTAGGACACCGCTGAATATTCAGTCAGTCAGCCTGCTCCTCAGACCCAGTTTAGTTGGTTTCAATTCTGCAAATCCAGCACGTCTCCAGCAGCCAACCAGCATCTCTGTAGCACTTGGCACTTGAGCCACTGCTCCACACGGCAGGACGCAGCTCCTGCAGCAGCTACCTTGGTTATTGATTAAAGAGTTTCTGGTTGCCATGACAACCAGATCCATACAGAGGCAAACATATCGTCACCTGCTGCAACCCGCACAGACAGACAGACAGAAAGCGAACTCAGCTGCACGGACAGACAGCACAGGTGAAGCTACGTAAGTTGCTTGGCAAGCAAATTGGCTCTTAAGCTCAAATCCGATCAGAACGCTTGCACATTTTCTTACACTGGCAATTTTTGTGCATTTTTTGCACTCTGTGCAAAAGATAAAGGAATTTAAAGAAAGCGATATTTGTCCATCCGTCTGTTGCTGGTTCAACACATGTCACAAATTTCAGTTAAATACGGCATACGAAGTTCAGGCTGAAAATCCTCAGAACCCTCCATTTTAATAATAATCTTTGTGTTAAGCAAGTACTCGCGGTGCAGCCAACTTCGCGACATGCAGCTAAGGTCCACAGCCTTGATTGCTAATGTTGTTTTCTCTCTTCATATGTTATAAATCCAAGACGCCTGACAGTTCTGCGCCCTTGATAACAAGACATGCATCAACGCGCCACAATTATTTTAAAGAACTCTCGATTGTGGGCTCATTATTGAAGAAGTTAAGAAGTGCGTTACATCCATGTAACCTGTGCAAAAAAAAAAAAAAAAAGGGTGTTTTTTTTTTTTCTCAATTTTAAAAAAATAAGAAAAGAGAAAAACAAAATTTTAAAAAAAAAAAAAAAAAAAATTTTAAGTATTTCAGTTCCCAATTTCAAGTTCAAAATTTAGTCCTAAATGGTAGTCTCAACTTTCAAGCTCCAATCCATTTTTC
>Ga0131853_10022193_pt1 | contig 11494 bp, 6 predicted proteins | sample TergutLab28metaG_FD_92764 | JGI IMG/M metagenome (GOLD analysis project Ga0131853, IMG submission 92764) | Labiotermes labralis P1 segment gut microbial communities from Petit-Saut dam, French Guiana - Lab288 P1 (version 2) (version 2) | ecosystem: Host-associated > Arthropoda: Insects >...
GGACCACACCATCTTTACGACTGCGGAGTGTTGTAACGGGAACTTCCCAACTACCTGCACCTTTCGAGCCCAACCCCACCCTTCTATGGCCTCCCCTCCCTTCACAATGCCCTACTGAAAGTACGGAGGGTATTTTGCCCCATCATGTACAAAACACATTCCGGTAGCCATCAAACAAATCAAGCACATCATAACTAACACATAAAACACGTTGAATAAGATAAGTCAATATAACCTAAACCAATTAAGAAACAATCTAACAACAAAACAATCTAACAACAGTAAAAGCAGACTAAAGTAAAACAGTGGTCTAATTAACAAAAATACACTGAAACAAAAAGCTAATAACTTCATACAGGAAAATCAAATAACACACTTGAATAAAGACCCCACAGATATTTACCATAAACAAATCCAACAAGCAATCCAAAAGTGTAACACATTAATAGACAAACACACGCACAAATACTTGATGAGTATAAAACCCGTGGCACCTAAACTCAACACATACGTACATAAAAACACACAAGGAGAACAAACCAATCAGACCAGTAATAAACAACACACAAGCACCATCCTACAAAATTGCTAAACACCTCAACAAAAAATTGCATAACTTAATAAACCTACCACACATATGTACCACCAAAAACTCACAAGAAGTAGCTGAAGAACTAAAAAAATATACATATAAATCTACGAACACATGAAAATAATCACACTTGACATGAAACACCTGTACGTCAACCTACCAATACAATGAATCATTCAGACTACTAAATTCTGGCTAAACAAACATAACAACAGTACAATAATAGAACAAATATTACATCTTCTCAGAATAATTCTAAAACAGAATTATTTCCAATAGTGACCAACTGTATCAACCAAGGAAAGGAATTGTGATGGCTCATCCATCTCCAGTACAATGGCTGAAATCTGCCGATAGTTCTTGGAAGAAACATACATAATACAATGGTTGGAAAGCAAGGAAACAGTATAGTACAGGAGATACATCGGTGATATTCTGATCGTCTATTTAAAAAAAAAAAAAGCTCACTCTGCACAGCACACAACACACAGCACACAACACAGAACAGACAGCACACAGCGCACAACACACAGCACACAACACAGAACAGACAGCACACAGCGCACAACACACAACTCACAGCACACAACACACAGCGCACAGCGCACAACTCACAGCACACAACACACAGCGCACAACAAACAACTCACAGCACACAACACAGAACAGACAGCACACAGCGCACAACACACAACTCACAGCACACAGCGCACAACTCACAGCACACAGCGCACAACTCACAGCACACAACACACAGCGCACAACTCACAGCACACAACTCACAGCGCACAACACACAGCGCACAACTCACAACACACAGCGCACAACACACAGCGCACAACTCACAGCACACAACACACATGCCGCTCTACGACATGCTGCCACATCACCCAATTTATATAACGACGTAACTTTACCGAGTGTTTTAACATAAATATAACTTAAGTTAGGTACAGATAAAGCTCTCTGATGATGGTCATTAAAGGCCGAAACATGTAGCAGCGATATTTTTGTGTATTTTAATGTAAATATAAAACTTTTAACCAAGTTAATAAATAGTGCATTTGTTGGTGAGTGAACTGCGTAGATCAACAATTTTAATTTCTTTGGTGTAAATATACACGTGACGTCACATGTCGCTAATACGCTCTTTCCGTTCCATCAAGATAACTCCACGGAGCAGAGTCCTTCTTGACAAGCTGCTCGTTCGTCACCTAGTCAACAAATCTGTATTTTATGGAACGCAAAGGTTCATTACCGTGTCCACAAGAGCCCACCACTTGTCCCTATCCGCAGCTAGATCAATCTAATCCACGTCCTCCCATTCCATTTGCCTAAGATACGTCTCAATATTATCTTCCACTTACAATCAGGTCTTCCCAGTGGTCTTCTTCTTCTTTCAGGTTTCCCACTAAAACCCGGTATGCACCTCTCTTCTCCCGCATACGTGCCACATGCACGGCCCATCCCACCACCCTAATAATGCTTACTGAGCAGCACAAATCATAAAGCTCCTCGTTAAGCATTTCCTCCTCCTTAGGCCCAAATACCTCCCTCAGCGCCCTATTCTCGAAAACCCCGAGGCTGAGTTCTTCATTTCACGTGACAGACCAAGTTTCACACTCATTATATTTCCGTATTTTGTCTGTAAGTTTATAACAATAAGGGAAAGACAAAAGATTCTGAACCGAACGCCAGCAGCGTATCTGAGACACACTGCACACCGCACCACTGCCAGTGCTGCCTTGTCTCTCTCATATGCCCACCATCGTAATGACGTCATGATTAACGAACCGAACAAAAAACGCAGCCACGCAAATACGTTCAGAAATCTCGTTGCAGCTCCTCAGCATATCCAGATTAATATGAAGTACAAACCTATAGTCAGAACACTCTTAACTTGCTTTATCTTAGCGACAGACAGAACTGCTCTAACTAACGACGCTATAATTGCTAGCTTATAGGCGTCGGTGATACATGAACCGAACATTAGTAGCGAGCAACGGTGGAATGATACAGACAGGGCAAATCCACGTACTCTTGCAGAAATATATAGAAAAACAAACACTTCGTCCACCACAAATACCACATGGACTGATCTGGGATCGAAGCCGGTTTCAGCTCAGGAATCGTACTGATAGAGACTTGCATGTGGCGGGCCGTCATCATCAGCACACCAAGTGCCAGTGCTAGTCTCGCAACTGACATTTCGCTCCAGCGCGCAACTAACAGCGACCAGTCTCGGTTGCGAAAACCATTTCTTTGGCCTCAGCCCGGACCCCACAGTGAACACAGTACATGCACTGTAAAATCTCCAATGTCCCGTCCTCATTAACCGACCACCGACGCTACATAACCTCAGTAAACGAAAGCGTCGTTAAATAAAGCACTGGAGCATATTACTACCAAACTGTAAGGCGTCACATTCCCACAGCCGCTCTGATGCGGGGACTACACTCACTGAGCTACCCGTTCTATTGGGGCATTGTATGCAAAGCACAATATGACGCAGGCGAGCTGTGAGCGTCTCACCTCAGGGCTGCAAAGACTGAAGTCTTTTGGGGCGTCACGCTGCGTCGTCGGGTAAACAGTCACCGACGTTTCGAAGGATCGTGATGCCTCCAACTACAGCGTAAAGCAGTCCAAGAAGAAGACACAGCTTACAACCACAAGACTTTTATCTTCAACATGGGACACCGTAACGACAGGAATATCTTACTGGATAAGAAAAGCAGGAATGTTACAGACGTTCCGTAAGCATCAACACCAAAGCACAACCTGACCACAAGTCCCCACCTTCCAAGTAACCGCAAAGTTCACTACACAGTTCGCAGTTTATATCTTGAACCAGATCAATCCAAGCCATGCGTTATGGAATGTCATTACTGTTGTTTCGGCCTGTCACTATATTTCCGTGCAGAAACTCCTACTGACACAATGTCTAGGTTAATTTTGTTCAGCTCATCGGTCACACATAACCTCAAACCCACACCCTGTAAAAAATACTTTGTTAGTTGCCGAATTATAAACAACAGCAGTACACAACCGGCAGCAATGACCACAAATAAAACGCACACGTACTAAATCTGAAACTCCTACAGACTCTCAGTACGCACTACATACTTGTACATTAATGCACGTGTTTACTATCCTTACTTACGCATCCTGTAAATCGCTGACATACCGACAGATTTATATCGATTACTACTCTTATCGATACATCGACGGCAGCCAGACTTAACGCCACACACCAAAATAGCCACAAATGTCGCTCACATAAACACCACGCAACAGACTACTGTTTGTGTGCCAATGTGACCAACTATGAATTTCGTCGACAGATTAACTAGATACTCATAATACAAAATTCCACGGAAATCCTTCCGGCTAGAACCAAGTTGTTCCATGCGGGCCGACAGACAGACGTGACGCAGAGAAGAGTAGCTTTCAGCAATGTCGCAAATGCGCTTAATACGTCATGAAGCCAGTGTACAAGTGCACTAAAAACTGCTCTGTTGCTACCAACACTTACAGTAAAAGTACTGTGATGCTAGCAGTAATGACAATAAAGTTAAGACTGTCGCTCGCTACAGGACTACTCCCACACAACCCGCGTACCTCTAGTACCATTATTCTTGAGAAACAGGTATGTAAACACGTGACAAATACGTTTTCCCTTCCAAGTCGCATTAGAAAGACGCGGCGGTTCTAGCCAGTGCTCCTGACCGCCATTTAACAGCCCGTGTGCAGTTGAAATCCCCACCGGCACAAAATGGCAGGGCAGTAACTGGACAGGCCACGACCGCTCCTTTCCAATTCAACATTCGATGCTAATTGTCGCCGGTAACGGTCCTAGCTAACATCGTCCTTCAACTAACTAAAAATAAATGGCAGCGCAGTCGCAATACAAAGTTAACGCACGCACAGGCTAATGTCAACTGCAACCTGGTCACGCACTGTGTCCCTTTTATCCTGTCCCCGTGCATGGCAACGGTATCGCAATGTAAGGCCGCATCATCCAGTCACAGCTGCCGTGCAGAGACACGGTAAAAGACACACCCTGTATAAAACGTTGTTTCAATACATGAACACAAATATACCTGTTTCTAAAAGCGAAACATCCCATAAAGAACAGTACTAACGGCCAGAAGAGCGCCGGCAGCAAGACAACTACAGCTCATTTGTGCGAGTTTCATGCTGCTCTTAAACTAATGGACGGACGAAAACCGTCGCGACGCTGCAATAAGAAGAGGAGACAATGTTGCAAACAAATAAGATCTTCAGGAGCTGAAGTAAGTACAAAGGCTTTAAAAATAACACAAAAGAAAAATGCTAATAAATATAATGTGAGAGCAGAGCGGGTTTGTGTAGAGACCGTGCGCATTGGGCTGCTACAGTTCACAGGCAGGCAGACGGCAATATTGGTTGAGTACGGCGAATTGCCTTCACAGAATGCTTTTATTTATCTCCAATGAATGGGTTTCTTAAAAAAAAAACTGGAGAAGAAAAATGTTACTTCAATCAAAATTGAAAAATCCACTTTCAGTGATTCGAATGTACAGGAATAAGGGAAAAATGAACAGTGAAGGGGGGGGGGGGGAGAGCCCGCTTCTCTCTTTGCAAGGCGAGACATAACGTTCCTGCAGAGCGAGACAGAAGGCAGTGCACAAATTAATGGATTAACGGGATCGGATCGGAACATAAAGTGGCCCAACTTCTTGCGCAGCCCACGACACAGGAATCATTGGCTAGTTATTGGCTGGCTACTGGCGGTTTGTGGAGCGACTGTGGCGGCTTCGACAGCTAGGATAATTGTTAGGCAAGCGCGCGCACACCGCGCGTTACAGCGCCACAGCCCTCACCACAGTTGCACTCAGTATTCACGACAGCAACTTGCAAATTTCTTAGCTTCATTTATGTTATCAGCATAGCACGACGCTGCAATGCCGACCGAAGCACAGGCACCCCTTCACTGTTTCATAACTCAATAACACTGTACTAAATATTCATGTCTGTAGCCGAATAACTGGGTTCGAACCCCAGTCACAACACCCCTCAGCTGTAGAAACACTCGTAACATGCTGTAAGCGCAGCCCGCGCCCTGTTTTTTGACTACCCCCCGACCTTCTCAAATTCCGCCCATATCTGTCAAATCGTGACAGATATGACAGGCATTCGACACACGAATCAGACCATTCTAGTTCGCTTCCGGGATGCACACTTCGCGTTGACAAATTTACGGCTGTAACCTACGAACCGAGCCACATGCGACGTTTCGGCTGCAGCCAGTGAACGGTGTAGCCACAGAGCACTGAACTAAACTGCAAACCTTAAGCAGAAGGTAACGCTTCCTGAAATTTTGGTCAGCCGACAAAAGTAAACACTCTTTCGTTGCCCGACCAACCACAAGAGTCGCAGACGTTCGTCAAAGACGTGAACCTGCATAACGAGATAAGTGGGTGACAGGAAGGAGAGGAGAGGGCGTGTAGTGGTGGTAAACCAGTGACTAGACTGCTACCAGAGCGATCATGGTGGAAGGACGGTGGTCACCGCGTCTACCAGTACCAGCAACGTGCTGCTGACTGCAGTGTCGTTTCTTGCCACGATATCCTCCATCACGCCGACCAATACACCCCGTTAAGTCACCGAGGGAATTTCCCATGCTGTAACTTAGTAACTTGTCCTTGCACATGACCTTTCACCTTTTAGCCTTCAAACTACGGCGTGGGGGGGTCAAGAAAATCTGTCTCGAGTGTTGTGGGACAGCAAGTGTACGGATGTGAAGTGGCCATGACATACTATTCAGGTATTTGACTGGGACTGAGGACAACCATGCAATGCATGTTCAGAACAACCACTTGGGAGCGATGGTTGACGCTCAGACACAACAACCTGCTCGGCACACTGTACAGCGGTATGTTAAGACAACAGGCATATGGAGGCCGCCACCGGGTGACTCAATGAGCACTGAGATAAAAACATCCCTCAACATAGTTTCGACTGATCAGTACATTTTGTGTGGAATCTGAATATAATGGAACCTGATGTGGCAAACACATGGCACTGCTCAGCTGCAGTGATCGGATGACTGCATACTGCCACACAGTCTTAACACTCAACACCTGCCATAATCAAGGTGGTATTGATGTGTGGCAATTTGAACTATATCACTCTGGTCGCCACCATCCAGCACTCAAGTGTTTCCACATTGCAGCATGGCCTTCATGAGACAGGAAGTAAATACCTGTGGCACTTGTAACTGCAGGTGCCCACGGGCAATGAAGATGCCATAACTGCAGCTGTGGGAAAGAGAGAAGTGGACAAGCTCACGTAACATCACAGGAGATCGAACGCTACCCCAACCTACGGTCCTCAAATTACTTCTTGATAGTAATCACATCTCACAGAATGCACAAATGTACCCAGACGGACTGCCACACCCGTTGCACCTACATCTATGAGGCGCCCACCACTTGGTCACGTGATACTGCGCACCATTTGACAGTGACATGTATTGTAACAGTCAGTTCTTGACAATGGTTTCACATAACCCAGCATTTCTACTTTCCCTTGTTCAGAGGTTTTTGGGATTTATGCAGGGAATGGGAATACAAAGGGAATGTACCCTGAGAACCACAATACAACACACAGATATAAGTACAATCTATTTTGTTTACAATATTACATTAAATATGGAGTAGGTAGAGCATTTTTTCTCTATCCTAACAGTTCTACACACTCTGTGAAATTCCCTGCTAATTATTGCTGCCATGTCAGCACCACTTTGCTCCTAGCCTCTCTATTAATTTGGCCTCTTCCACTACTATTCACCATCAAACAATTGGCCAATGTATGACAGCCATCTATCAGCTCAGGCTCTACATCCAAATAACAAGCAGTACTGCAGAAGGACACACACAGTCAGTAGACCACGCTGGTGACAGTGTCTGCAAATCTCGTCGAAAATAAAATGGTTATATATACTGACATGGGTGTGTCCGGTGACTTCTTGGTGGAAAATTGGTGACTGTAAGGAGAACTGGCCATCCATTCAGCACTTGTGGCAGTGAGCTTCCTACCTTGCAGAGCTGAGAGCAGCAACAAATCATTGCTCCAACAAAGAGCTTACCTTCTCAAGGTAATATTCGCTCATAAACCGTATTCTACTTATGACAGAAAATTACTCTCTAAACCACAGCTTTCCCTGATGCACGTCTTGAAACTGTCTAAAATCTGTTGGCTACCCTCACCTACAATAATCCCCCACAATCACACCTGACATCACGACCCAACATAGCCGAAGTGCCCTCCAATTATCTCAGATCAACGTGCAGTCTTAATATGCACCATATCAGTGTATGCTGCATACATGGGCAGTTCTACATGTATGCAAACCTGCAAAAACTCCCCTTCACATTTTTTAGTTCTCCCTTACAACTACTGTGTACCATTCCTTGCTGCCTGTTTGTGTACAGTCAGAAATGGAACATTATAAGAGAGCAATATATTTCACAATATGAGAGTATTTCTTCAAAGACAAATCAAAGGTAAAGCCATCATTACAAACTGCTTTAAGTCAAGAGCCATCAACTCCTCAGCATCCATTACACAACAGTAACAGAACTCCAATTATTACCTTACTTAAGGTACTTATCCACAACATTATGAATAAACCAATCTTCACTGAACTGTAGATGATCACCATCCACAGATAGGAACTGAAGTTTACCAAGTCTGTCCATCTGTTGCAGTCCAAGACGATCCTGGAAATAAATGACACAATTACTTTCTTCAAGAATGACCCAAGGCTGTTGAACACCATAAAACAGACGGTGTGATGATTATACAGGAATATGGCAGACAGGAGTCTTATCTACTGTAGGAATGAGAACCGCACATCAGCTGGTGCCACCAGTTGCTGTGCGGCTCACAGGAACAGATGCAAACTGACTGCCACCTTCGGAGATACAGAAGAAACAAAAAGGTGCAAATTACAGCACCTCATGCAACTCAGAATTTCTTTGGAAACAGTGGAACAGTAACATATGGAGTCGCAGAAGGCGTATGTTTTACTAGAGACATAAAATCGCAATGCATCCACTTCAAAGGGTCCGACTCACCTTATAATAAAGATCACTTTCCCGAAGCGTCACCACCTCAGAACTTTGCCCTGGTTTGTAGAAACCAAACCACTCTGTTTCAGCAGGCTCTACAATTGTGTCATTGTTGAATTTTACCATCACAAAATTACTGAGGTTTAACAGATTTTTTATATATGTCTTATTTTTGGCTCTTTCATTATTGATATCTGCAAGAAAGATGCTCTGCTGGCGGTATTCTTCTTCATTCAGTGGATCATGCCAGTACTCTGCTTGGACTAGACTATTCTGAACCCAACTGAAATAAATAAAGGCACAACAATGATTCTTCCTTTCCTTTTGTTTTCTTGTCTAACATTTGCTTGTTTAGTTATTTCACAATGTCGCATTTATTTCAGGGCCATTCAGTCCAAGAACTTGCGTATACCCATCTGGTATCTAAACATAAAAGATACATAAAACATAGCACTACAATCTTGCCTGTCATTTTGTACGGGTGTCAAACTTGGTCTCTGACATTAAGGGAACAACAAAGGCTGAGGGTGTTCAAGAACAGGCTGCTGAGGCAGACGTCATGGACCAATGGAGTAACAGTAGACTGGAGGAAACGCATAATGAGGAGCTTCAAAGTCTGCATTGCTTACCAAATACTAAAGGGTCACAAAGTCAAGGGATATGAGATGGGCAGGGCAAGTGGCACACACGGAGCAGAGGATCAATACATATGGGGTTTTTGAGGGTAAACCTGAAGGACAGAGACCTGCTGGAAGGCTCATGTGTATAAAGAAAGATAATATTAAAATGAAATGAACAGAGAAGTGGCATTGTAATACCTGTATTTAAACAGGTAACAGAACAGACCCTACAAATTACAGACAAATTATTATTCTTAACACCTAATATCAGATATACTCTAAAATCCTAACATGAAACAGCAGAGTTGCTCAGAACACTTTATTACAGAAACACAAAATGGATTCTGAAAAGGATGTTCATGCACAGATCCAACATTTTGCCTTAAATTATTAATTGAAAACAAAGGAAATATAATTTGGAAACATACTTGCTGTTTATAATTTTGAAAAAGCATTTGATAGTATCCAAAAAGAGACTTTATTTGATATTTTAAAATCTATAAATATTCCAGATACATTATTAAAGGCTATAGTGGACATAAACACACAAAACAAAACACTGATAAAATTCAACACCAAACTTTCAAAACTGGCTGAAATTAATAAAGCTGTATGCCAAGGTTGCCCTTGCTTGCCTACACTGTTTAATATATACGTAGATGAAAGAATAACTAAATGGAAGAAAGAAGACATAAAAGGAATCATCCCACAAACATTGAATGTTCAGCAACATGGCTGCCTGAAACTCAGTCTTGTGAAATCTGAAAGTCACGCCACTTGACTATGGCACAGACCATTGGCATCACAAATATCAGTGCTTCCCACTCTCTACTGAAGTTTTACTCTCATCTCCTCTGGACTATGTCAACCAGCCCTAAGTGCATGCCACTAGTGAAGGCTGCTGCTACCAGTATCTGTGGTAATGGAGGGGGGAACATAAGAAAGTGTACTGGAATGGAAGTGTCAACAGCGCAAGAAAATGTGGTGCAGGTTTGTCCAAGGAACTTCCGTTAACATCACCACAGATCCACAGTGTCAGTCACTCATGACATCTGTTCAGCATAACACATCACAGGGGAATCTAAGAATTATCATCTGACATACTGCAACACTAAAGGCCATAACAGGCACATATGGCATGTCTACAGCTTCAAGCAAACATCTCAGTATCAAATTAAATTTACATGTAAATATTTCTAGCAGCTGAGACAGTGAGGTTGGATGGCAACTACGTCACAGGCTGGTTAAAGCGGTAAATGCAGATAGAATCCTAGCAGGAGCAATGACTCTAGGGTCCATCCAGCCCCCTATTCAATAGGTATCATGGGCCCTTAAAAATAACTACATTTTCTGCTCTTACAATAAAGCAATCAATTTAAAATTTACCTCCAGTATGCTCCATGTGTAAGTAGTTCACGAATATAGTTACACCACTTATTTGGATACCCACAGTGTGGTATCCCATACACTCCTTGATGCTGACCACCGAAAGAAATTAGATTCAACATAGGAGGTGATGGGCAGCGCTGAGCAACCGCACGTCTGGAAAGTGTGTTTATGAAATGCATCATGCAATGAACAGTGAGTACCCTGCATCTTAAACGTTAAATGAGACGTCACTGCAACAATACTGCTGCTGTCAGACGTCACCTGTGACAGGTAAATGAATTATGTGAAATACACTTGGAACTGAAACATTTATAAAAATATTCAGAATCACAAACCCTGAATTCTCTGCCAAATATCAATTAAAACCATCAATAGGAACCACAAAATACAAAGAACCACACTAAGAACAAGACAAGTAGTTGCAGATGTAAACATGAAATATTATGGCTACACGATGACACGGTATGAAACTTCAACTGCTTAAAAATTCAGGTGAAAGCTAATGTAGTACCAAGAAGTTCAATAAAGCTGAATCATTAAAAGTCAGGTAAAAGTTGGATTCAGAAAGCTCCTGATGCACTGAGAAGTATAATTTATTTATTTATTTATTTACTGCAATTGGGTTATTACCCGGTGGCAGTGGTTATTTTACATGCAAACAAAACATGAAACTGGTTACTACTAGATTTAAGTCGGGAGGGCTACATGAGAAGCATGTAGTGGCAACTTGGAATGTTGGGAACCATCTCAGCATTTGCTTATAGACACAGGGAAACCAA
>Ga0131853_10022194_pt1 | contig 11494 bp, 8 predicted proteins | sample TergutLab28metaG_FD_92764 | JGI IMG/M metagenome (GOLD analysis project Ga0131853, IMG submission 92764) | Labiotermes labralis P1 segment gut microbial communities from Petit-Saut dam, French Guiana - Lab288 P1 (version 2) (version 2) | ecosystem: Host-associated > Arthropoda: Insects >...
ATATATATATATATATATATAGTGCTTGAATAAAGGTTGACCAACTAGATGACACTTGCTTTATTATATATTGCTCAACATGTTTCAGACGTTAATACGTTAACATGTTGAGCAATATATAATAAAGCAAGTGTCATCTAGTTGGTCAACCTTTATTCAAATATCAAGATGATGCACGGTCCAATACGCCTAAGATTCATATATATAGTGCGTTTGTTGGTCTAGAAAATATACTAAAAATAAAATATTCAGTTCTTCCAAGGACATGTTGCAACTAAGAAAGAAACCTTTCTCTAAGACAGTAACTATTTAACCGTAACCAAATGAAGCACAGTGGTTACCATATGTACCACTTAACTGAACACCCAGAAGACCCGCAGTTGAGGCACACATTGCATTTATTCGCTGCGCATGGTTCTTGCTACGAAATTTATTCCGTGCCAGGTGGGACAGGCATGTCGTGTTTCAGTGCAATGGATTGTCGACTGTCGCCTCTGAGTAGCTGAGGAACATCTGGGATTTTGTGCAGCGTCAATGTGTAGCTTGTTGTCGACGTTTCGAGACAGTGTGTCTGTAGAAAACTATTTACCACCCGCAACAGCCCTGAGGATCAAAACCTCGAACCTCGGATCTGAGGCAACTAACTTTTAATTAGAAACAGAACTTCAGCGTACGTAACAGGCAGCTAAATAATAAGAGCTCTGGAGGTAGGGAAGAAATGACGTGACAGAACGAAAACAACAAAGAAACAATTCAACGGAAGCGCCTATTAACAACAATGATACGTTCTGCGGGTTCCATGACTGTCTTCCATGAAGACATTACATAACAAATTACTCAGTGGCAATACAATTGAAAAACGAGTAGTGGAAGGAGATGGCGGTGGACTGATTGACTAACTGATTGACAATGGGTGTATGTCATGCTGGGAGGCGACCATTCTATTACCTTCAATTATTCGAACGTATCGACTGCGCCTGTCGTAAGGTGACCACATCACACCGACTGGTCGGCTGCAACTCATTTACGGTTAGTCCCCACCCTGCATACATTTCACAACACGGAGTGACGGACTGTCCCTTCTCCACCTCCATCAAAAACCATTTCGTAAGTATCTTCTAAGGAAAAGAACACCTATGCGCATTATATGTTCCATATCCATGTGTTAAGACATGTGCACTTATCCAGCACACCAACAAATGCACACTGATTTATGCTTTATTCTAAATGAACTTCAATGTATGATAAGTGTTCTTAGCTTGACATGTTTCGGGTGCATACACTTATCATCAGGAGCATTAGGTGTTGATTTGCAGCGTATGGTTTTCTGCACCGAGGTTTTGGATGGGTGGTGGTCTTGAGAGCCGCTGTGTAGGTTACGTGAGCGGTGCGGATGGTGCACAACACCATCCGCACCGCTCACAAGACGCAACAAACACCGAGACATGTAGGAGGTAAGTGGTGATAAATATAAGCATTTAACTTGAGGGTTGTTTGAGCGTGCATCTTCATTATAAAGTAACTTGAAATGCCAACTTGATACAACTATTTAATTTTATTAATGTATTCTTAGCTCGACATGTTTCGTGTACATACGCCCATCATCAGGAGCATTAGATGTTGAGTTGCAGCGTATGGTGCAACTCAACACCTAATGCTCCTGATGATGGGCGTATGTACCCGAAACATGTCGAGCTAAGAACACATCAATAAAAGTACCTAGTTACCTCAAGTTGGTATTTCAAATTATTACTCACGTGTATCTTACTCTGTCACGCAAATGGATGAGACAGGATCATTTGGTACTTTCAAGTAGGTGTTAAGAAACGGAAAATTCAAAATTTTCTTTCAGAATTGTCATAAAATTCTAAAAATGGATGCCCTAAATCTCTTACCTCATGCTTTTAATGCTATCATATCCGTAAAATGATAGGTAGTTGTTAAACAAGACAGGCAATGTACGTGTGGGCGTAAGTTAGAGACGAGTTCGTGTAACCAATGTTGCAGTGGAAGAGCACTAAGTATTACAAATTCTGATTTTGTGACTGTAGCCTTAGTTACAATCACGCAAAACGCATGAGCCGTATTATATTGTTATCTGTGGCATGTATGGGCCCACTTAGTTTTCCACTTTATCTCAAAAGGGACAAGACTTTCAGAAAAATTTTGAAAAAAAAAAGTGTTTTGTGATTTTCTCTACAAAGTTTGTCAAAAATATTTCTTATTCTAAGAACACTGGAGCGAGGTATGATGATAAATGTATACACATCTTCTCTTATAAGTATTCGTTATTCTTGTCAGATTTTCATGAAGCGTGCATTTTCTCGGACGAATTTTCGGAAAATACTCACATATAAAATTTCATGAAAATCCGTCCAATGGGAGCCGAGTTGTTCCATGCGGACGGATGGGCAGACAGTCGGACAAATGTGACGAAGCTAACAGCCGCTCTTCGCACTTTTGCGAATGCCCCTAAGAAGCAGATCCACCACACTCTATTTTGAAGCTTTTCTCAGCAAGCTGCTCATGACGTCAATTATTTTCTGTTTTATTTGGGTGTTCGTCGTCCATTTACAACAGCCCGTCAAAGTTGTGTTTATTACTAAACAAACCGCACTTATTCAGTCTATCACAACACAGGTTGATTTTAATTCAAATGGTTACACTTACGTGTATGTTACACGTTTCGACTTGTAATTAGACCATCCTGAGGCATGTGAATACAAAACCCATAAAAAGGAGATACTAGAGGGATCTAAGGAGTCCGTTTTTACAGTAACTATTTTATAATGTTAAAACTTAAATATACAATACAAAATTAAAATAACTATATACAATTCAAAATGTACATATACAAATTTGATGTATTAATCCTTGCCCATAACTTACCAAATTGAATTCAAAGGATCTTAAACAATAATAAGCTGCATCAAGGCCATGACACTTCAGTTAAAACACACAAAATCAGAACAATTTTAATAAGAGGACATAATGTAATAAATGCTTTTACGTAGACATTTTTAAAGTTATATAGGCCTTATAATTTTATACTGCATATTATGTTGTAACATTATGAAAAGAGTGACTCTAAAAAGAGGCCCCTTAGATTCTTATTGTGTACTCGTTTGTAGTTTTTTTTTGTATTTCCATGCCTGAGGATGGCCTGAATAAAGGCCGAAGCATGCAGCATACATTTAACTGTATCAAATTGAACTAGAATAAATCTGTGTTGTGTTAGACTGCATACGTGTGTTTGTTTACATAGGCGCTAGCAACCTGCACCAGTATGTCTCGATAAGAACCAGCAAGAACATATTAATTATAACATGTGGTGCTCTAGCGGCAGTAAATATGACGAGTGGTCTGATATGGGAGATGCTGAAGACCACGACTAAATGCATTACTCTCTTCTCGAATAAGGTGCCCTGTAGTTTCGCATGGAATTTTCAGGTGACCGTGACAGAAAGATACTAACCTACCAAAATACACTGCAACACATCCCACGACACATTTTACATAGAATGCGTTAATACCTAAATTTTAAATTATTTTTTAAACACCTTCGCAATTTTAGTTATATTATTGTTAACAAACTCAGACCTCATTCTGACCCACAAAGAAATTTGCAACTGTCTTTTCTGTTTTATGTGCATGAGTGCCCTTAGGATGACCATGAAATTAATCGAAACATGTAACCACGTCTTATGATATCATATAATACAATTAGTTGGGTCTATGACATACGTAAAATGACTATTTTGTGGTCACAGTTCCCGTTTGTCACCACGTTCAAAACAGTTCAGTAATGGACCCTAATGTTGGAAACACACAAAACGTATAAAGAGTAATCTGTAGCGATAAATACACAGATGTTTCCCACTGGATATGCCAAAAACGGTTATATTGACACGTCTTGCCATATTTATTACTGAGGTGTCTACGACAATGGTGACATCAGCAAAGAAAATTAGTAAATGGCTAGATAAGTCTAATTATTTTAGTAACATATAACTGAGAGTTAAAGCAGAAAAAACCACGTTCATACATAAAAGCGAACACTTACAGTAAATCGAACGTTAAAGTATGACTGTTGTTCATGGTTTTGCAATTTGATTTACGGAACACCAAAATGTAGATTTTAAAGCAAAACATCATCACGTCTGTTGATATGACAGGTTGTTTTCCGCACTCGTAAAATGTATAAACTAAATTAAAGGTACATAAGGTATTCAGTTGGACATACACCTTGAAGGAAGCACCGTATTTAGCAATCACGCACCAGTTTCAGACGGGAGAATATCCGACAGCATATGCCATCGCTTGTCGCAGTTTCCAAAACTGAATTAATGCATCTCGAGTCATGATGAGGAATTTAAAATTAACACAAAGTAAAACATAAGCAAGAAACTTGCTTCTTTTTAATGAAATGATTGAGTTTAATGGCTGGAACTTGGACTGAAAAATATGAGGTTCATTTTCCGGCAGGACAAATGCCACACTTTTCATGAGCCCCCAGGTAGTCTTAGAGACCCACCCAACCTATTATCTGGTGGATGTTGGGCAACTTTCTTGCGGATTGAGCTGCCGGAATAAAAGATAATTCTTCTTCTGTGGCATTAAAAATTTTCGAAAAAAATGTGAAATATAAAATTTCACGAAAATCCTTCAGTTGGGAGCCGAGTTGTTACATGTGGTAAGACGGATGGCCGGACGGACAGACATGACAAAGCTATCGTAGCTTTTTCATAATTCTGCGAAAGCGCCTAAGAATTCTAAACATTGTGCAGGAAAACTATTACTATCTGTCGTGAGATACAAACGCAACCGGCCAACACACACTGTGTGCAGAATGAGGTGTATGTATAGTGATTCTTGGGCTTGAAAAGGTTAACACATTGCAGACACGTGATGGAGTTCTAGGTGAAGAGAACGAACTAGGTGGGATGTAACCCTATGCGATTTTTCCACGTCAGTACAGACAACTACTAATCTTGGCGAGAGCCTCGACAAAGCAAACCCCGCAATTTAGGTCAATGTGGATGGAAGTCTATAAATTGGCTTCTGGCCAGAGCAGCAGTGTTACCAACTAGACCAACAACTGCTTAAGCCTTTGACTATCGATTGCTGCACGCTGCTGGACGCGTTGTCAATAACGCTCGATACAAACAGTGATTTATTCGGGACACGCGTAAGTGTTCATGGCAGTCAGATGTGGGTTTAATTAAGCCTGAGATATGTCACTGTGAGGTGTGGCAGGTGGTACCCGTGTTTCGGGAGAACTCGCTGCCTCCAGCTTCAGTGGGAATATGGAGGCCAATATGTTACCCTGAAATTTTGGTAGAAAATACGAAAATATACACTGCCTGATCCCGACCTGAATATGAAGATACAGGCACCTGATTCCTCCGACAAGCTGGTAATTTAAATAACTAACCAACCAACCAACCAACCAATCAACTAACTAACTAAATGTATGGAGCAGAGTCCTTCTTAAGAAGTTAACAGATTCTCAGTCAAGAAATTCGCCATATTTTATGGAACCCGAAAGTTAATTACCTCATTCACAACTGCCCACCATCTATCTCTATCCTAAACCAGAGCGATCCGATCCATCTTACCCTACACACTCCTTGAAGATTCATTTTAATATTATCCCTCAATCTACGCATGGGTTTTCCAAGTGGTCTCTTTCCCTCAGGCTTTCTCATCAAATCCCTGTATGCAGCTCTCCTCTCCCTCATATATGCTACGTGCTACGTGCTCCGCTCATCTCATTCTTCTACATTAGATCTCTCGAATAATATTTGGTGAAGAGAACAGATCATTAGGCTATGTTCTGCGTGTCAGAGACCAGCGTGCACCCGCGTTTCCCGCCCATTCATTTGAGCGGACAAACACACGTACGTAAATGGGATTGTCCTGTGTAGCGAGTGAGCGTGCAATACGGTCTCTCTGGCTGGTAGCAGCGACCCAGCTTCTTTGTCCTCTGCTTCCTGGTCGCTCATGAGGGCGGCGGTGGTAAGGATTCACGCTGAGGTAATCGGGAATGCAGACAGCAATAACCTTCAGTCTATGACAATATTGTGTAGGTATTTCACAATTTCCACGCCTGTGTCTACTTTTGTTTCAATGGTTTTTTCCAGAATCCTCCACTTTGAAGCACAAATTCCAAAAGCACTTTCTACAACTCGTCGTGGAAGGGACAGTCTGCAATTAAATACTGCTTTACTGCTGTCTAATGTTCTTGTTAGAAGATACGCTTCGTCACCGCCAAAAATGTGAGTTAATGTAATTTCACCATGTGACAAAACTCTATCCTCAGACACTTGCAAACTTCGTGGTTCCAATCTCTGATACAGAGCTGAGTTTCGGAAAACTTCACCATCTCTTTGTTTATCACAGGCCCCTACGCCCACAGTTACAAATTTAAGATTTGCGTCCACAACAACCTACAGAACAATGGAATGGTAGTGTTTGTAGTTAAAATACTGGCTATCGGGTTTGGGCGGGCAATGGATTCTGATGTGCTTGCATCTATACTTTTAATACAATTTGGAAAATTGCAGCGAATATTGAAGACTTTAGAAATTTCTGTACATATTTTATCTGTTGGAGAAGGCATAAGTTTTGCCCGTAGTGCGGTTCATATGGCACAGATTGTCTAGATATCCCTTCATTCATTTTGCAGCTACTATTAATAGTGTAATCATGATAATGTATTTACTTTATTATTATTATTATTATTTATCTACCTATGTGCTTGTTTCATTCAACATGTTGCAGACTTGCAATGAACCAAACTGGCTCTATCACGGAAATGAATAAAGTTTGTCAAATTTGTAGCGTGTTGGACTTAACACAGTGTCACATACATTCTTTATTCCAAAGATACTGTTTTCTGAAAATTTGTTGAACAGTGTGAAATGTGCTGTATAGCCTGCTCTGTATAATCAAATGCTGAAGGCAACATTCTGCAGTACTCACAACATTGGGTGGGATTTTTCCTTAATTCATTATGGAGGTGATGGAATTCCTCTTAATTGATACCGGCGTTGAAATATGTCATGTTTGCTTCACCTCCCCACACCACTTCCATCAAATTTTAAGGCAATATAAACAGACTGCGCACTCTCAATGACGCCATTGTGCTACTAGTCTGTCGCTGTCACATAGGACACAAAAACGCCAATCGCCTGCATGCTCATGGAAGCGCGTGCACGCTGGTCGTTGCCACGCAGGACGTAGACTTAAGCTCCTCATTTTGTGGTATTCTCCTCTTCCCCTTTGCCTTGTCACTATGCATTCCTTGAAAACATGAAGGTCGGAGTAGCGATTTTCCTCCACGTATTCTTAAATATTGCTTCTGCCGAGATTCGACAACCGAATCGTAAGCTAATTACGAAACTGATTACGATATCCGGCGTCCCAGGTATTTTGGTTCCAAATTTGCAAATGTGTTGCGCTTTTTCTCTACTTACAGCTGTATTGTTTCAATACAAGTCTGTCTGCCAGTTTGACTTTCGAACTTTCACACGTAACATACAATTTATTAGCAGCTAAACTGCTAATAAATTACAAGTCCGAAGCAGAAAATGTAGACAGTTAGAGTCAGATATCTCAGATACCTTCAGGGCCCCTTACATACACTTAACCACATCGAAGAAAAATAGGGTAATGTATGTACAACTTATCACTGAGGCGCGTTCGCGTAACCATTGTTGCCGTGGAGAAGCAGGAGGAGTTACATAATCTGAGTGCGTGTTTGTAGACTTAGTTATCCACCACGCAAAGCGCGTGTGCCATATTATATTGTAATCTGTGGCCTGTCTGGATGTACCTAATTTTATCACATTGTTTCATAAGCTGCATAGAACTATAATTTTGCCTGTTGTTTTTTATGGGTGTGAAACTTGGTCGCTAACATTGCGGGAGGAAAGGAAGCTGAGGGTGTTTGAGAACATGGTGTTGAGGAGAATATTTGGACCTAGGAGGGACGAGGTAACGGGGGAATTGAGGAGATTGCATAACGAGGAGTTAAATGATTTGTCCTCCTCACCCAATATTGTGCGCGTGATAAAATCGAGAAGAATGAGATGGGCTGGACATGTAGCGCGTATGGGTGGGGAGAGGGGGTGTATAGGATCTTGGTGGGGAAACCGGAGGGAAGGAGACCACTGGGGTGACATAGGCGTAGATGGGTGGATAATAATAGGACGGATCTCCAGGAGGTGGGATGTGGGTATATGGGCTGGATTGGGCTGGCCCAGGATAGGGACAGGTGGCGGACGCTTGTGAGTGCGGTAATGAACCTTCGGGTTCCCGTGAAATGCGGGGAATTTCTTGACTAGCTCTAAACCAGTTAGCTTCTCAAGAAGGACTCTGCACCATGGAGTAAGTAAGTAAGTAAGTAAGTTTCATAAGCGGCACGACTTTCTGAAAATTTTCACATTCTAAGAAGAATTCAGCGAGATGTTATAAACGTGCGTCAGTCGTCATGTAAAATATCCGTTGCTCTTGTCAGACATTAATAAATTCTGAATTTTCTCGACATATTTTAGAAAAATCCTCAAATGTGAATTTGTGAAAATCAGTCTAATGAATGCCGAGCTGTTGTATGCGGCCGGAGAGACAGACATAGTCGCATTTCGCAATTCTGCGAAGGTGCCTAAATACGGTTTAAATCTCACTGCAACTTAAACAGATACTGCATGCTAACCTCCTTCAAGTGGATCCATATGTAACCTTGTAATAGTTTAACAAGCAAGAACAGGCAGTACGATCGCTTTCAGACAGAATTCTGGAGTAAAGCGATCCGAAAACTTTGGTACTTGCCTAAAGTGAAACCAGGAATTATTTTATGATACCTTTTTAAGCCTATCTCGCCAAGAACGAAGCGATTCTGAACAAACACTACTTCAACGCACAAGCCTGTGAATAAATCCTTAGTAATGATCCATTTGGTGGCTCTAATAAACATAGTGAACACAAAGACACCGACTTTTTGTCAAGTGTACTTATCCGGCATATCTCTAAATAGTGAAATAACTAAACAACACCTTTCTTTAGCAGGTAAAAAAAAACCATTCAGGTCCATAAACGTCCGAGACAGAATACGGGAGCTTATTATTATTGTGTTTAGGAGAGGCCGCCTGTCCCCACCACGAGGAAGATCAATCCAGTCACATCTTTATATCTCAGTCTCCTTAACATTCCATAAACCGCTATAATCCTCACGTCTGTACCTGGCAGTCACAAGTGGTCTCATTCCTTCAGACTATATCACTACATGAAATAATTTGAAATGCCAACTTGACACAACAAGGTAATTTTATTGATGTATTCTTAGTTCAACATGTTTCGGGTACATACGTCCATCATCAGGAGCATTAGGTGTTGAGTTGCAGCATATGGTTTTATGCACCGAGTTTTTGGATGGGTGGTGGTCTTGAGAGCCGCTGCGTAGGTCGTGTGTGCGGTGCGGATGGTGCTGTGCACCATCCGCACAGCACACACGACCTACATCAATAAAATTACAAACTTACTTCAATAAAATTACCTTGTTGCATCAAGTTGGTATTTCAAATTATTTCATGAGGAAGATGCACGGTCAAACAACCCTCAATTTTCTATATCACTACAATTTCTTAAATATCTCTTCACGCTCTCAAACACTATAATTTCAGTTATCTTGCTTTTTATCACATTACAAACAGGAACGAAGATTAAAAATTATAAATGATCTGTACTCTGTGCGTATGATTCTTTTCCACACTTCTGCTGCTTCTTCTCCTTCTCATCAACATCTGATACCCTGAAACTGTTTTTCGAAACATCCTCAAATGGACTGGTTCTGAAAATTTGGACAACAGTTTTTCACATCTATACAAAACAACACCTGAATACAGTTCTGTAACTGAGATCCTTAGGTGTTCGGACAGCAGAAACTTTAGAATTCAGTAAACAAATAATGTAAAGAAAGAGTTCTAAACGAATTTTGAAATTGTGAGCTGTGTGTTTACGATATCACCTACACGTGTTCAGTGCTTAGAGCTTACAAAACTTTCATAGAAGCCTACTTTCTCTGTTTCCAGAGTATACGAAACCTAAAGCATGAAGAATGAAGCAGCACATTTATTTGAAACTTTCATAACCACATACGAAACAACAGCTACAGAAACAAACCAGAAAACGAGAATCTTACGTTGTAGTTTCCAAAACGGTACCAACCACAAATCTCACTCCTCAAATTCATTTGTTGATAAATTTGATTTCACTCCTCTCAAATGACAATGATATTTGACTGACAAGACCATTTCATGACATTACCTGGCCGGGCGGATCAGACCCTGTGGTGAAATATGTCCTCTTTGTCACTTACATTTTGCCCGGAGTTGGACTTCGTCCTATCTGCACAAAGTGGTGATTATATTGACCGTGTTACGGAATGGAAATCTGAGGCACTTCAAAGCGGTTAACAAAATTAAATTAGAAATGTATGTGCAGTTACTGCGCACTCTTGTTTTCCAAACTGAGCATAAATCACTTTTCTTCTTCTCTCTCACTCATACACGCACATACACACTCATACACGCACATACACACTCATACGCGCATCACGTACACTCAAATTGTTCCTGATACTCTATAAAAAGGATAGGAAAGCTTTTTCACCTCCCGATGACACATCTAAACCAACGGGCAGTTCCCAATCACAAACGGTGTGAGCCCGGTACCATCTGTTGACCTCGATGACATATTCGCATCCTCACATATGTTAAAATATTGTTGAATACCCAGCTTACTTCTAATGCTGGGAGCGATGTAACTTGCATTCATAATCTGCTGTTTCAGAGGCTTTATGAGCGTGTTTGCAAAATTTTGACAAGCAACTATTAGCGTCGTTCTATCCGTCCGGCTCCATGGAACAACTCGGTTCCCAGGTGATGCATGTTTAAAAAATTGGCTATTCATTTCTTTTTTAGAAAATCAGCCGAGAAAATAAAAAATCTGACAAAATAACATTTGCTTCACTTGCTAAAACTTATGCACATATATGGCAATACAGTAACTGGCTCCATTCTACTTAGAATGAGAATTGTTTTGAGATAAAATTCGTAGAGATAATTAAAACACAAATATTATGATCCGTTAAATTTGTTTCCGAAAATCATGACGTTCTGCGAGATATTATGGAAAAATATGGTACAGCCGGACAGGCCACAGATGAAATTACAATACAGCGCAATCGCTGTGCATGCTGGATAAATAAGGGTACACACACACACTCAGAATATATAATACTTATTACTTTTTTACGGCAACAATCGTTACGCGAACGCGTTTCAATGAAACATTACACATACATTGCCTGTCTAGTTGAAGAATAAAAGACCAACTTGATGTCACTTGCTATTTTATTTCACTTCTTATGTGCTCAACATGTTTCGGACATTAATATATCCATCATCAGGAGCTTGCGACTATTCTGTTGAAT
>Ga0131853_10022195_pt1 | contig 11494 bp, 8 predicted proteins | sample TergutLab28metaG_FD_92764 | JGI IMG/M metagenome (GOLD analysis project Ga0131853, IMG submission 92764) | Labiotermes labralis P1 segment gut microbial communities from Petit-Saut dam, French Guiana - Lab288 P1 (version 2) (version 2) | ecosystem: Host-associated > Arthropoda: Insects >...
ATACTGAGATAAATATACTGAGATAAATATACTGAGATAAATATACTGAGATAAATATACTGAGATAAATATACTGAGATAAATATACTGAGATAAGTATACTGAGATGCACGGTCAGCAAAACGTCAAAAAAAAATAAGTATTAATGTTCGGTCCAAACTTAACTCAACTTAACTTCCTACTTCAAGCTCAGATTTTTCTATTACTTTACCTTCTGTTATTTATAAGCTTTAAAATTCTCCATCATAGTTCATGACGGGACAAGCGGACAGTGACTGGGAAATTAACACAGTCTAAAATTTTTGCTTTCTGTGTAAATGAATGTAGTGTCTTCTACTACCACCCTCCTCCCTGACCACCTGATTCTTTTCTAATTTTATGCACAATTTAGAGGGTCGTCGGAGTGGAAAGAATGTTCAAAAGGTCGACAATGGAGGCTAATTCTGTAAAACGATGCAACACAAACTATAGGAAAAGACGAGATTTCTATGGCAACAAAGAAACCGAAATAACACGGACACCAACATATAAGCATTGAAGTGTTTAAAAATAATCAAAGTAATATCATTTATCCCTACACATTCGTTTTATGCGTTTTGACAGTCTAAGGGAAACAGAAGAACCTTAATCTCTTAACACTATCGATATATCTGTTGCACTAAACCGTGAATTCTAATGGATTATATAACACAGTAATATATAAATTTTCGTGCGTTTAAGGATTACATTCAAAAAGATTGTCTCTTTCATATTTATCCAGATACGAGTTTTCGTCTTGAAGCATGTACAATATATATGTGTATCTAGTTTGCTCTCTTCTTAGAACAAACTACTGTTTAATATGAATAATATTTAAAGTAATAGAAGTTACACCCGGTGAAGGTCGTAAGACGTGTGCATTGCACACAGCTTACGACCCAACTTCACACAACCACAACCAGCACAACCAGTGCAGAACACAGTGCACACAGCTTACAATCCAACTCCACACAACCACAGCCAGCACAACCAGTGCAGAACACCACACGCAGTAATACAGGTCTTGTTCTCCTGATGATGTTCATAATGATGCCCGAAACATGTTGAGATAGAAGTTTGATAATAAACATCGGATTAGTTGCATCTTGTTGGTTTATCTCTCTTCACCCTAAAATAAAATTTGTTTTGATTTTCTCTACAAATATTGCCTGAAATATTTCTCACTCTAAGAATTATTCAGCGAGATGTTATCCTAAATTTAAACATGTCGTCGTAAAAAGTATCCGTCGCCTTTGTCATATTTTAAAGAGACTTGAATTTTCTTGACCTATATTCGAAAAATCCTAACATACAAAATTCCATTCAAATTCATGCCGTGGGAGCCGAGTTGTTCCACGCAAACAGCTGGACGGACAAACAGACATGTCAAAGCTAACAGTCGCTTTTTGCAATTTCGCGAAAACGCCTGAGCACCAAAACACAAGTTCTATTTTCGAATATTAATGCAATCGATTTTCATATTTGGCCGAGCAGTTTCACTATCAATTTTTGTTATGACCTCTGCGTTCTTTCGATTTTCAGACTTTTATGACGTAAAGTCATAACAATTTAAGGATTTCCGCCGGAGTATTTTATTTTTCTCAGCCACTTGTATGCCATTTCAGTAAAGTTTCTATATCTGAAACGTGATGTGGGTATTAGGTCTATCCTTCGTTTATGACTCTCCATAATGCGCCTCTGTACTTCTGAAGCGCTCTAAAAAAATCATCCCATTGCCATAAATGCTGTTCCATTTCGTGGGTTTATTGCAGATAAATAAATATATTTCTGTATTATGTTATGGAATGGGGTGATGTAAATATGTGGAATTTTTGGTAATAAATGTGGAGATAATTTACGAATATGGAGTTTGAAGAATTATGGAAAAATAGAGGGACTTATTCTAGAAAACGTGAAGTCTTGGAACAGCACGGTTTAGGCTACATAAGCGGAATGTTTTTCGTTTTGGACTGGCAAGAAATATATACTTGAAATCTAATGTGGTTGTTATTATCATTATTATTATTATATTATATTATAATACCAAGGGACGTACCTGGATTTTTGCCACGTGTATGGATTTTACCCTTCCGAGTATAAAAAAATCTAGAAACTAAAATTTCTTGGATTATTAATAAATCTAATTTTACTGGTGTGTTTAAAATGAAAATAGAAATGGCAACAAAAATTCTACCGAAAATGCTATTGCACGTCTGTCTGAAAACCATGAGTTCTGTACATATTAGGAATAGTGTACAGTACATCCACAACACTTTGGATCTTTCTTATTAATTTTGCTGTAGGAAACACGAAAACTAAATCTTAGAATTTTTATGTGTATTACAGATCCATACATGGAGGCAATATATTTACATGGTTAGCGTAAATATATCTCCTAACACTTACTTCGCATAAGCAGGAGGTACTAAGTTCAGCTTCAAGCCTGGCTACTGCCTGCTGTTCTAGAGTATTTATATGGTTCTCCATCTTTTCTTCAAATACACTCTGTGGGATTAATGTAATTACATAACAAAGATCTCCTTCATCAGTCTAACATACCTTTCACAATAATTCTCTCACCCGTGATGAAACGCCTTGAAATTATACTGTTTCTTTAAGTAACATATGAATTAATAAAATATATATTTAAAACTACCTTTATTGTTGCATTTCGTGGAGTCATTTAAGAGTCTCACGCAACATAACACACAACACACACCCACATTCAGGCGCATTCTCATCAACGTACTCTTACACAATACGACATGCTGCCACAGCACCAAGTTAATATAATGAAATTAATCTGGGAGTATTTTAAAAAATGTGACTTTGGCAAGGAACAGTGTAGCTCCCCGAAGATGATCTTAGGATCGAAACATGTTGCAGCGATTTTAAATGTTTTAATGTAAAAAAATTATGTATGTGCATTAGTTGGTGTGCTAATTAAATGAATATTTAAAATTCAATTGTTCATATGAATGAAGTTGGTTCTACACACTTCTTTTAGCATTGGCAATGATTTCTGAGAAATTAAAGACAGTGAATAGCAGCGAAAGTCCTTTACAGCTGCGACGCCACACGCCAACATAATGACTGTAAGAAGCGTGCTTTGTTTTCAGAATGTGACCTGTGTACACCCCTTGTATTGTCGCCGTGACTGCTTTGCACAGGAGACCGAGATAAATTTAGTTGAATCCACTAATTGAGCTGGTCAGTCGGAGGGGTTGGTGAGGCAAAGGGGGGGGGGAGTGCTTCTCTCGCACTAGAAATTAAATTATACTCCACAATAATGAGATTAGAGATCTCTGGCTCTTGGTCGCTGACGCGAGACATTGGACTATTCATCCTCCAGAAGCTGTGGTGCTTTGCCCTCTGCAGAGAAGCGGCAATAAGGGAAAACATTTATCCTCGTTTCATTTTCTCCTTTCTTGAAGATTGTAGTCTTCGTTAATGACATCGTACAATTTTATATTATTGTCAATATTGCCAGTAAGCTTTCGGCCTCTACTTTCAGGTTATTCCAATATTCTTGGGCTACTCACCAAATGGAGGAACAATTTCTCTGAAACATTGGTGCCTATGTACCAGTTTGCACTGTAACACATTCCAGAATATTGGCAAATTCACGAGCGGCGCTCCGAGAATCTAATGTCGCTAGATTCCTTCTTTTCCGGACAAGTTCCGTAGTTTTCAGGGTTTTCCATCCTCTTTTTGCACTCAAAATTATTACCTTGTATTTAATTTCCGCTGAGGGGAACGGTTGGGCCTGAGTTACAACAAGTAACAGCAAAACATTGAAAGTCACATTATGAGACGTGTAAAATTTATCTATGAAAAATAGGGTGTACCGTATAAGCGGCACCTTAAAGATGAGACGCGCATATATTCTGAAACAGTTCAACGAGAAGCTGTCCCTCATCCTCTTTCCCTCCCGGAGTAATAAATATTTCAAATATTTGTTGGGTCGTTCAGCACAAGTTCACTGCCTTGCCTCAGTTTTGTAGGCTAACAATTTAGCGGTAATTCTGTAACTGAAACAAGGTCTATATACAAGAATTTGTTTATATGTTGGGCGATTTTGTTTTATAGACGAAGCGTGGTTAATCTCGAGTAGTTACATTGACAGTCAAAACAGTAGGGAATGTAGTGTTGAACATCCACATGTAAAGCATGAGAGTCCGCTGCATTTATCAAAGATTCGTGTTTGATGCGCAGTGTTTTGAAAAAGAATTTTGTGCTTTGTTCTTTGAAGACACATTTACTTCAAAAAATTATCTAGACATTTCACTCAGTCCATTGGCTGGTTGTTTGGAAAAAAGTAAAAAGGGCTGCTTGTTTTAATAAGACGGGGTGACTTACTATACTGCGAATACAGCAACTCCTTTCTTGCAGAACGTCTTCGGTGATCACATTGTCGGGCAAGGATTTTGGCCACCACGATCACCAGACCCTACGTCACCTGAAGTCTTTCTACTAGGATTTTTTAAAGAAAGAGTATACAGCAATAACACAAGAAGATTGGAAGACTTCAAACATAACAATGAAGGGACAATGACCAACAAACTCTTAGATATGTTTCAACAACAACAACAAAAATAACACCGTGGAATGGGTGAATACTTGTCTTCAGAGGGGTGGGGAAAGATTCAGCATCTGCTGTAATTACACGTTGTTTGTCATATTTATGCTATCTTTGAAAAAATAAAATTATAATTAAAAACAAGTGGTCTGTAATATTTCTTGAACGTTTACTTCATTTTACACTCTTCAGGGCAAAGACAATCACATTTAAGAAGGTTGGCTGAATGGATAATAGTCAGAGAAGAATACATCATTGTATGTGGCAGACTAGTTGTAGAAAATTCTGCTGGGGGAACAATTTGTTGGTAAAGATATAGATAAATTGATCCCTTTAACTCACCATGAAGGCACAGAAAGTGTTGGTGTTATAGGACCACTCACTCTTAACCCCGACCCAGATGGTGTGCGTGGTCAACGCCACGCCTTAGCGTCTTTCGCCAGAGAAAATCTCCGTATTCCTTGGGGGAATACAGGTGGGACCCAAGACCGGTTTAGAAGGATTTTGGCAAAGGTAAAATCACTTGCCCAATTGGGGATTAAACTCTGGGCCATCCAGCCAATAGCAGGTATTGGTGTTGACGTAGGGATAAGTCTGTCTTGGAGGAATAATATGTTTGCATAGTGAGTCAGCACACATTAAGCCGGTGTTCGTTTCTTTCACTATGCGAGTGATGATATTTCCAGTTTCACAAGAGGAGACATGTTCTTGGCAATTTTAATAAGTGCTAATTTGAAGAAAGACCATGCTGCATAAAGACGGTCACATTTCGAGTGGTTTTGTAGGAAATAAAATGATGGGGATCTGAAAGTGGAAAAGCGGGTAGAACAATTTCTGTGACTGAGCGACAGACAGACACACCAAGCAGCAGTTCATAAAAGGAACAGCGGCCAGTAGGTTCCATAAAAATTGTTAACCACTAAGTTTTTCTAAATATCACTTTTAACAGCCTGTTGTCAACTTATAGGTAACGTATTACACTCCTGTTAACAACAATGCATTAGTTAATTCCTTATAGTTGTCAAACTGCTGTTTATTCTGAGAATTAAGTGCAACACATGAGTAAGCCCTGTTCAGGCAGCTAGTGTGTTATGCCATATAGGAATAGTATTCGCCAGGACAGCATGTGGAACCTCCTGATCTAACGTCTAGGATATCGCCAGGTTTTTAGGAATATTTCGACACATGCGAACGTCACAGTTCTTCTCTTTTAGATTAAGAAATTAACCGGATGGAGAAGCAGAAATTTGAACGCCTAACGATATTCACATTACGCGGGGATAAATGTAACTTAAATTTCTTTAAACAAAATAAAAATCACAGGATTTTTTTTAAATTTAGCTTCATACAAAAGGTAAAACTTTCATCCACCACAAAAATATCCTTAGCTTCTAAAGAATTCTTTCAGTCCTCTTAATAATCAACACCCTTGACTCGAACGTGCTTAGTTTTATTTCAGATGTGACAATATTAGAAATGGATGGCATTTAGATAATCTTATTTTTGTTTATTCGTGATTTATCACGTCGTCATAAAGATGTCAGATCTAAAATAAACTTATTTTTAAAACTTTTATAAAAGTCACATTTTAAACTCTATGTGACACAAATGAAAAACAAGAAGTGATTTCCATTGGTGTATATGAATAATTTTCTTAATTATGGCCCAGTACAAATGAAGATACGTTGTCAATCAAATTTACTGAAATACATGACGTGCAACATAACCATTTAGTGTACAGCGACAATATTGTATTGAATAACAACACAAACTCTCATTTTACTAAAGACAATTACGTAGAAAGTAAAGTAAACCTCGGACAACGCCGCCTTTAATTTCTAGACCAAACCATTTAAGATATTAACAGTAGGAGCAAACGGTCTTTTACAGCATTTGTTTCACCATTGCAAATGGTTGCCCGAAGAAAGATATCAATTAGGTAAACAACCTACTATAAATAATGTCTTTGTATCTTAGCTTTAATGTCAGAGCTGATAGACGGCCAGCCACTGTTTAGCTTTTGAACCCATAGTGAACACTGACCTTCTGATGGACCACTTGAAAGATGACGAGTTCTCAGGTGTGATCTGTCTGCTTCCTTCACAATAACTACATACAGCAAGATATCTCGTCAGTAATCTATTACAAATTATCATGATCGTATAAAAATGAAGCAAATCCATATGTCAGCTACCCTTAAGGGCATCAGAAATTTAATTATCAAGATTTCGAGGGATGGACAAATGATAAGATCTCAGCAGGATTAATCCAATCTGAACTCTTATACCTTATGTAAGACCCATTTCAATACGAGTATTATTTTCCAACCTTGACTTACGTATCTGGAATCACGTATTTGTTTCACATTTTGCCAATATATTTTATTATATATTTATAAACCGGCCCACACTCCGCCCACCGACCTTGATTTCACTATGGAAGTAAAAATCCGTATAAATCCTCTCGCATTAGAATTAAATAACCTAAGCTTTCGTAAAACAGACGAAAATTCAGACGGCCGCCATTACCCTGCAAGATACTGGCGGCGAATTTAACGAACTTGGCACTTTAAACTAGAAGCTGCATCTTGACTGTGGTCGGCCGTCGGCGCGAACGGGGGTTCAGTAACCTTCTTTGCACTCATCTAACTTCACTGCGGTACATATATCATTTTTTAGCGCACTTTTTTAAAATAACTTCCAAATTACTCAATTATTATATCAACTACTGCACATATACAAAATTTATATAATTTAAACATTAAATCATTAAAACGCTCCGACATGTTTCGGTCCTAGGACCATTATCAGGGAGCCATATCGTTCTTGCTAAAGTCACACTATAAAAAGTCACATTAATTTCCCTGTACCAGTTGGGTATTGTGACAGCATGCACGGCAAATATTTACATATGTTTCGGTGCCAAAAGAAATTTTATACCCATGTAAAAATAAATATTTCTATGTTTCTGTTTATTGCAATTTTTTAAATTTCTACTCGTGTATAGGGATTTTCAGATAAAACACAGTGCTGAAATGAATGGCAAAAGCACTCGTAGAGTTTAACCTGTTCTTAAATCCGTTGTAAAATTAATTTACCATGGTACCGTGATTTCTGGACTTGTTCAATCCTACAAAACAGTCGAGTATTTATTATTTTTTGGGGGGTTTAATTCATACTTAGATTTAGTTTTTTTCCATTCTGTTAACAAGATAACATACAGTTTCTTTTCAGTTTTACCTAGACAGAGAAACTTAAAACAAAGTACATACCTTCCACACAAGTCCCAATGTTTTTCAGCGGTGATAAGGAATAGAAATTAACAACATCAAACGATTTCCCCTGTGGCCCACGTGGAAACAAGGAGGGGTCTATTTTGTAGTCGATGGGTTTCACTCGTGATGAAAGTGTTCCACTGTCTTGCAGTGCAGTATTATTTAGTTGGTCAGGATTTTTGACAGTATACAAGTTACATTATAATGCTTGTTGCTTTCTTTTTTTCCCCACATTTATTATCTTCTTATGTATTTGACCATGATCGTTTAGCCCAGCAAGATTCGCAATACGCCAAAGTAAAAGGGGAATTAAATAATTTTGACCTATGCTTTTTACGAATTCAATTCAGAATTAAACTGCGGGTGTATTTTACGAGGAATTTGAGAAAGTGACCAAGAAATACTATTTTAATTTAAGGATATTTTATGCCTCGCAGTAGTGACAAGAAATTGTATGAGCAAACTAATCAATTTACCTATAAGAAACCAAATTTATCGTGATCAAAATTAATATTATTTGGCGAAGGATGTACTCATGTTACATGAATATGCCGAAAATGAACTGCGAAACATCTTGAATGCCACGTGTATCATATACATTTTGACTTGGGATTTGCTGGTATTTCTTAATTCACAGTTACGAATTGCCTCACCATGAAACACACAGTTAAGGCATAATTTCATAGCACCATATCTCGTATGGTAATTTGACAGTGTTATAGTCCGTTAATCATATTCAGTACAAAATAGAGGAAAATAATTAAGCCAAGTGAATGCCTTAATGCAGTGTAATTGCAAAATGACGACGGGTGTGCCTCAGGGAAAGAACATAACACGTTTGTAACGTAGTAAATAAGACGGATCACTACAGAGTTCATGCAGATTAGAATCATTAAGAAAATGCCTAGAATCTTAGTATTTAGTGGCGTATTTACAACAAAGAAAGAGGGGGAAGCCACAGATTATGCATTCATTTATTCACTCTTTTACACATAAAATCCACACAAACCCTAGGTTAATCTACATCTTCTTTGTCAACTTCTAGATGAAAATCCAGATACAAAGAACTGTCGGTTGGTAAGTTGAAACTGTACATCACTGGCAGTTTGCGAATCAAGTGTAGATGTAATAAAATAACTTAGCTTCTTAATTGAACTGGAAGATAATGATAGTTTTAACATATCTAAAAAAAATTGCGTGTACGTGCGAGTTTTATATAACTGATGGTAGTTTCAATTTAGATGTTGTCTGGAATTGTAAATAGGTATTTGATTCTAAATCGTTATATACGTATACACAAATACATATGAAGGTTACATTATGACCAGTGGCGCAGACATCCAATAGAGACCATCATTCCACTCAGTTATAGAGCCTCCTCCCTGTAATTATTAGCTGCCTTCTATAAATTTCTCATAGGAAGGTTCCAGAATTCCGTAATCTGTCGAAAGTCGAAAAAAAATCCCATGAAAACTTCAATGCTACACACGTTTGCGGGCTCCCTAATCACGTGTAGCGTGGAGCCACGGCATCCGCGGGAGACTAAACTGCGCCACTGATAATGACCCAAAATACAAATTAAAAACCTGCATTGAGGTGCTGAGATTCTTGAACTTCATTAGAATGCAGAATTTGTATAATTTGTGCCTTAATATTACAAAGTTTCTGTACGCTTTCTAAACTGGGTTAGCAGAAGAACGTGTTTATCGTGTTACAGCAATATCCAATTAAGATAGAAATATTCTGATTGTGAGATAAACCGAGAAGCCTGCACCAGACCGTACCTCTTCAGTTCGCCACTGATGCGATTAAAATAATGAGATTTCTGTCTAATGTTACTAAAGAGTTTCGTTTCTTTGTAAAACTTGAGCTTAAAGAAGACGTGTAACTTCATACATAACGAAATCTAAAGTTTACAACATTCTGCCAACTTTCACAAGCGTCAGGAAGCTTATAGTTCTCCGGTTTCTCTCTCCAGGCCACATCGCTAATTCCAGCAAAATGTGTAAGACTTTCAAGGCTAAAGGTACTGACCGTTCTTCTTGGTTACAAAATTTCCATATTACGCAAGGTATGAAACTTATTAATCTCTATGAATTACTGTAGACACACTGTGAATTGATACACCTGTCTCAGGAAAACTTATTCGAATTTCCCGTTAATGTTAAGGCTTCTCGAAAATTTGTTTCTGAAATACTTTAAGGATTGCATTCTTTTCATAATCGGGAACAACATGCTTTTTCTCATTAAAGCAAAGAAATTTGAAGATATTCCCTTTTTACCTGGAAAGCACATTATTATTGGCCAAACAAATGAAAAGGAGCAAGTGGAGTAAGAGGAAATATAAAGTAGTGTGATAAGAAGAAGATAGCCAAAGGGTAGCAATATCGAAAATAGGATGTGATATACAAGGCGAAAGATGGAGAAGAATATAAGAAGGAAATGGAGGAAGAGAAAGTGACGGAAAAGAAAAACAAGATAAATAATATGAAGCAAGAAGGAGGAGGAGGAGAAAAAAGTGAAAAAGGGAGGAGGAGGAGGAGGAGGAGGAGGGAGGGAGATATTATATTAAGAAGATGACAGAAAACGAGAAATTGTATTAAGTAGTGACAGATTATGATGATGAAAATGAATAATTGTGTTGGATAAAGTAGCGGGAGACATCTATGTAGAACCTTTGTAACTGACCGTGAAAAAGCGCACAATTTCTTGGCGAATATAGGCCCTCTAACCGCGTAATAAGGATTAACGCAAAGCTTGAGGGTTTTACCAGAAGTACTTATTTCCTTATTACCCCTGCGAAAATTCTAGCAAAGAACGCTATAACGAACTTTGCAAATTACGTATTTAAAAATGCGAATATTTCATGTTTATCATTTTCTTACTACTGATAAAAACACCTGGGAAATATCCTCTATTTTTGGAATTCACTTGCGTATCCCTCTATTTCCTTGATATTTGTTTCGGAAAATAATTAAATAAATCCGAATATCTGTGATAAAGTTCTTAAATTCTTGTAGCAAGTAAATTTAAACGTTCTTGCTATGTAAGTGACATGCAGTTAAATCAGTACTTTTAGAAGGAAACAGACATGAAGATGAAAAGTATTTCTCTTAGTAAGAAATGTTTAGACAAAATTCTACACGTATAGCAAGCAACAAGTTAAAGAAGAAATCTGTTTTCCTTAACCTGTAGTTGAGGCATCCCCGTTGTGTATGTAACAATGAAAATAAAAATGAAGGTAAAATAAGTCAAAACACAACTAGTTGTATTGGATGTTAATGAAACAACATGTTTCAGCCTACTTAGCCATCAACAGGTTGCAAAGTTCTACGAGACTAAATATATATAAATAAATATTTAATCTCGTAGAACTTTGCAACCTGATGACGGTCAAGTAGGCCGAAACTTGTAGTTTCATTAACATCCAATAAAATTAGTTGCGTTTTGACTTACTTTACCTTTATTTTTATTTTTGTTTCCCTTAATGTTTACGTGATCGCCTCTGTGGTCTAGTGGTCAGAGTTTGTGGCTACAGATACAGAGGTCCCGGGTTCGATCCCCGGCGCTACCAGATTTTCTGAGTAGTAGTGGGTCTGGAACGGGGTCCACTCAGCCTCGTG
>Ga0131853_10022199_pt1 | contig 11492 bp, 13 predicted proteins | sample TergutLab28metaG_FD_92764 | JGI IMG/M metagenome (GOLD analysis project Ga0131853, IMG submission 92764) | Labiotermes labralis P1 segment gut microbial communities from Petit-Saut dam, French Guiana - Lab288 P1 (version 2) (version 2) | ecosystem: Host-associated > Arthropoda: Insects >...
GTGTCACATGAGGTGTATTTAATGACTATATAATGGACAACTACATGTTTCGGCCTGTACTGGCCATCTTCAGGTTGTCTTAGGGGAACTTAAGATCTTACTATAAGCATGCATGCGCACGTGTGCTTGCATGCTTATAGTAACTACATACAATTTTCCAAGTTATCCTATTAAGACTTCTTCAACAGATAGCACACAGTCTCCTCTTGTGAACTTAACCCTCCCTTGCCCCCTTTTAATGTACTGGTCTTGATGCATCTAAATTCTGGGAAGTTTTTGGACCTACCATGTGGTTTTCATTATGGATTTCATTGATATCTGTAGAAAATATCCCTTTGTGCTATTGAGTAGAACTGTAATGTGTGGCATTCTAACTGCTTCCTTGTCCCTAATTGAAATGGACATTCTGATTTTATGAATTCTTTATTGCTGATGTCTGCTATGAACTAATTGCCGTTGTTTACCTTGTCCATGTCTGTACAATGATGATGATGATTTATGTAAATATCTGTCTAATGCACTCTATTGTAAACACCACTTTATTTGTACATTTCCACTCCTCCATGTATTAGCTGTCCAGGGGCCATCCTCTGGGAGTACTGATACATTTTATGAGCAGAGTTAACAAACTATGTGTCCAGATGTAAATGTCGGATTATATATTACTTAGCAGTTGACATCTGCTACTGTACATTGGAGACACTATGATTTATACCCATTCCAAGTAGGCATTTGTTACTGTTTTATTATCTCCTAGGAAGGTGCAGATTATGTTTTATCTGTATGTGAGTAATTTCATTTGTTTGTTGATACAAACCTAATATGGTAGTTTTTTTTTTTTAACTGGTTGTAAATTTTGTAACAATAACCCCATCATGTGTGGAGTTTAATGTGAAGTCGTACTGTATACGTTAAATTTTCTTGAGGACATTGGCTGTATACCAGGAATGGGCACAGATAACTTAGGACATGCCTTCATGTCTAACATGGTTGTCAAAACAAAAGCTAAATCCATGGAGGTACAGCAAGTAACACTGATGTTGCAGATATCATCAGTGGAGTTGCAATTCAAGCAGCAGCATTATATGCTCCAACAGCATCAGAAACGCCTCCTGCAGGCACAGCAGCAGCAACATTTGGTCGTTCCTTCCAGTGCAACAACTGTCGTCGAACAGCTCACAACAGGAGTGCAGAATATCGACAGTTTGCTCAATAATACTGTGGCTCCGAACGTGTCCTTGCAGGTACTAAAGTCACTGTAAATGCTTTATTTCATATTTAATTGCACTTTAACATTGTAGATATTGTAAAACCTGTAGAGTTGAAATGGTGCAAATGTTGCATCACAGGATGCTGGCTTCATTTTCTGAATGATGCAGCATATGCAATGGGCAGTTACGGCCATTCACATGCAGTCCTGTTGCCGTATTTTCATTTTGGTTCACACAGACCTCTTATTTGTTGAACAACCTTTATATTCCAGTGTTACGTAACACGCTTAGCAGTGACAGGAACTGTATGTGTTAAGGTCTTTGTATGTTGTATGGATTTCAAACAAAACAGGCTCATAATTTGCTAGATGTTTGTGATATTGGAAGTGTTGGAACAAGAGCTGTGAAGCAAAATGAAACACACATTTGCCTACAGTGCATTGTTTTGAGATACGAAAGAACAGGCGCATATGTACTGCATTTGCTGCACTGTATTTCCTGACTTAAAATATGTGAACAAGAGGTGTGCCAGAGTGTTGATGAAGATCCGGATACTGTATTATCAGGGATAAAGATAAGCTGTGTTTTAGGGTGAGTAAATTTGATTATACACTGCATTCCTTTTACCACTTTATGTAGCACTGCAGCCATAATGGAATGTCATGTTGGGTGCAGGCTTTGTGTGTGGTAAAGCTGCCTTGTTCAGTGCAGTGATGAAAGAAAGATGCTGTATGTCTTGTGTATGATGATGGTAGCAGAGGGAACAGCTTCCAAAACATGGTGCCATACACCACCACCACCACCACCACTTGTGGTGCTGGTGGTGGTGGTGGTAGAGGTGATTTGTTGTTGTTACTATTTTTATGCAGACAGCTGTAATAGAGCAGAGAACTTATTGAGAAGCTAACAGGTTCTAAGCAAGTCAAGAAGTTCCTTTCATTTTATGGAAACTGAAGGTTCATAACTGCTTATATAAGAGCCCGCCACCCGTCCCAGTACTGAGCCACATGAATCCAGCCCATACCCTCCATCCCTCTTCTTGAAAAGCCATTTTATGCATGGGTCTTCTAAGTTGTCTCCCTCTCTTGAGTCTCCCCACCAAAACCCTGTATGCACCTGTCCTCTCCCCCATATGTGCTACATGCCCCACCCATCTCATTCTTCTTGATTTGATCACCTGAATGATATTTGTTCAGGAGTACAGATCATAAACCTTCTCAGTATATTTGTCTCAGTATTTAACCAACTTGATGCACAAAATTTGTTTCACAATAAGTTTTATTTCATTCCTCTACATGTTTCGAGCACATGTGCTTGAAACATGTAGAGGAATGAAATAAAACTTATTGTGAACAAATTTTGTGCATCAAGTTGGTTCAATACTGAGATAAATATACTGAGATGCATGGTCAGCAAAACGTCAAAACTCCTCATTATGTAATACATCTTATTTCAAAATGCCGTAAATGTTCATAGCGTTCATCCAGTGTTCCTGACTCTCAGTTGTCGCCGAACTATGGGGGTCAGATGCTTAATAGTGGTGGTGCACAGATCTCACCAGGCCAGCGCCAGCCCTATTCACCCCACTCGCAGCTCCCATCTCCCCTTAATCAGCCGCAGCCCCAAACACAACAGCAGGTGTCACAGCAACCACAACAGCAAGGATTCCCACCTGTTGGGTGAGTGTGTCTCCTGTTGTCATATTCATCTTAGTGAATGGATCATTGGGCTTATTTACATCTGTGGACTGACTGGTAGCACTGATTATTACAGTTTGTGCAAGCTGGCCAGGGTGTCTTAATGGGTGAAATAATAACTTCCTTCATTGTGATAAATCAAAACAGTTACACAAAACTGCATTATGCTTTTCTCTAAGCATATGTACAGGGCTCACACAGTTGTATTTTCCTATTTCACTGCCCAGTCAAGGCTGAGTTACGATGCACATTTTCAAATCTTGATCTGTGATGTGTTGACCCAAATAATTTTGGGTGAAGTGTGCAAAAGTGAAGGTTCTTGTTACATTGCCAGATCCTTCACTTGCTTCTAGGTTCAGATATTCTCATATGGCCCCCTCTTCTTACATGCCCTCATTCATTGTACTGCTTGTTTTACCACTTTACAGTACGACGCTGAACAACTTCACAAGTAACCAACAGGGTTCTCAGTCCCGACTCTCACCTCATCCTCCAGGAGGACTTCCTCCTTTCCAACAGTCTCAGCTCTCTCCTCGCATCTCACAGGTATGAGTTTCAAGTTTTCCGCTATATCATATTATAGGGACTATCTTGTTCTGGAAGAGAAATTTGAGATCTAACATGTTCAAGAATAAAAATACCTATGTTGATCCTGATATCCATGATTAATTGGAACTGATATAACCATCTTAAAGCCTGAAATCTGTTTTAAGTGTAAAACATCTTTTTGTTCCCAAGAAATTTTGAAATACCAAAAATAGTAATGTGAATTAACCTCGGAGAGTTTTTTCTGATGAGTTTGATGTCTGCTGACAGTGCTGCCAGGTTGTTTTGTTATTGTATTGCAGGGTCAGCAGGGATATCCTGCTTTGTCCAACAGCCTGACCCAGCCATCACAGGCAGCCAGCAAGTGCTGGACGGTGCATGATGGCCAGGCAAGGCTTAGTGTGCAGCAGCAACAGAACCCAATGCTTAATGCTCAGCTCACGGTTAGTAGTGTCAGGCAGGCCTGATTTGTCAAGTTGTCTTCATACAGATGTTAAACTCAGAGCCAGTGCAGGTTTATTACTGCACATTGTCAAGGGTATTCAGTTACTCTCTTATGTAAGAACTTACCTAGCATGGTGCAGTACATAAATGCAATGTAACTGATGAAGTGGGTGGCCTGTAATGTGTTTCTGTCCTTAATTGTATATGATTCAGTGTATATCAGAGTTACTGTGTTCTGTAGTAACTGGCAGTATAATGATACAGTTTTACATGTTTACGTTTATTTAGTTATTATGTATGATTTTTATTTCTATATTTAAAATAAGAATATTGTTTTAACTAACTAGTGACACACCACTTCTTGCTACAAATAATTTCTCCTGCAGATGACCATGATTTGGCTCAGAACATGTTGAGGCTTTAAATGGGTTTAATTCATTGATAAGTGATGTCAATTTCTGTTATGTGACCTGCCTAATTAGACGTGTGTGTGTATAGGTGTGTCCTGACTTTTATTTTTATTTGTGTGTGTGTGTGTGTGTGGTTCCCCCCACCCTGTGGTGCAGCAGCCCAAATCAGGCCTAGCCTGTCTCATTATTGAGATTTCCAGATCACACACACACCCAGCTGGTAGGACTCCTGTGATTGAGTGATCAGCTTGTCACAGAGGCTGCTGCCCACACGATAAACACGAGAGACAGACATCCATGCCCTCAGTTGGATTCAAACCCGCGATCCACATAATCACACGGCTTGAGACCTACACCTCAGACTTCACACCCACTAACATTAGCTGATGTTTTATTTATTATTGAGAAATGTTGTTTGTGGTTTTGTGTAGTCTGTGTTATTACACTGGGCTGTTTTATGCAGATAATGTTGTTTTGCATCAGGCACATTTAGATTGCAAAGAGCAAATTCTGTCCAAATTTTGGAAATGACAAATTGGTTGACATTATTTTCTGCATTGTCTTAAGGTTTGGTCTGTCTGGTTAGTAAAATAACATTCCACATTGCCATTTGGTTAATTGGCACCTACAATCCAATTTTATTACTCATTCCCAGCAGATGATTGGGTGCATGTTTTTGGAACCTATTAGTTCTTCAAATTAACCAAAGTTTTATGAAATACAGAGGTTTATTACCCTTTTCACAATATTTTATCACTGGTTGCTCTCCTGGACTAGGTGAAAGCAGTCCTCATCCACCAAACCTATTTCTTTGAGATTCATTTTAATATTACCCTTGTATTTGAGCCTTGATCTTGAAGGTGGTATTGCTCTTTTTGAGTCTTTCAGACCTTATCTTATCACAGCAAGGGCAGGCAACTATGTACTCCTTAGAGGAGGTAAGGCATGAAACAGCAGCAAGCAGCACATTGTTAATTCAGAAACACTCTTGAAAGGCTGCAGGTGCAGTGCCTTAGGAACAGGGGATGGAAGGCAGATATCCAGAATTGGCAGAGAATATTTTAGCATAGAATGTCACTCCTTTATGGATCATCAGCTACATTATTATTATCATCATCATCATCAAAATGTTATTTGTGGTGTATAAACATATGTTTGTGTTTTTGGCTGTTTCGGTCTGTTTTCAGTGTTTCTTTTTTTATTTCACTGGAGTCTTCAGGCTGTTATAGCAGTTTGTAGGCAATCATGTTTCCATTCTTAGGCTAAGGCACTCTGTTGCCCTTAACAGTTGTTCTTACTTTTCTGGGAAACTTAATTGCTTCATTTTGAAGGCATACTGATCAGATGGCACATACCGTTTGTGTAGTCACTTGGTGCTGAAAGTAGAGTTACACATGTTCTCTAAGACATCAGAAAACACAGTTTTGTAATAAAAAATTGAAAAATGATTCTGGGCATTTTTGATGTAGGAGTCAACAAGAATAACTTCACTGATGTTAAGTGTCATTCTCTGTTTGCAGGGCGGCTATGGTAGTGGCGGCAGTGGTGGTGGTGGTGGTAGTGGTGGTGGCGGAGGACGGCAGTTTACAGCACAGCGTGGACAGCAGGCTCCGTCACAGCAGCAGTTGCCATCTGTGCGGTCACTGCCAAGTCCCGGAGCTCCTGGAGGTCCCCGTCAAGCCTCCTATCCCCCAGAGTCATTCCCTCCACCTGCCTCACCTACAGCGGGTACCTACCAGGCTTCAGGCCAGTTCCCTCAACAACTACGCCTTCAGCGAACCATTAGTGCACCTTCTGCCACAACACAACTGCCAGGTAACACCTGTAACCATGAGTTAGTTCTAAATGAATGGTATGGGAAGATAATATTTTATGTCACATGTTGCAATTAGTAACCCTACTGTTAATTATGATGATGGATGTGTTGGCACATGTCACAAGCTTGAGCACTAAGTCAGTTCCACTGCCGTCAGAAGTAGAAGCTGTAGAAAATATAAATGCAGCAATGTGAGATATGAGGTTCTCGTGGCATTTACTATGAAGACTGCTCGTTGTCTGTGATGGAACACTGTGTAGTGTGGCAGAAGCCTGCTGGCATTTTGCTGTAACCTGTTGCCTCCATTTACTACCCAGCCATTGGAGGAAGCAGTGCTCTGAAATATCTACACTTCTACTAGTCTGCACTGACTCACATTCCAGAAGGCAGCTGTCTTCAAATATAGCGTTCCTCCATGTAACTCATCTGATGGTGATACTGCGAAGGTTTGTGAGCAGTCCTTTCATGTGTGACTTGTTGTTCGACTATGTTTGTGATTGGTTGGTTTATTATGATGTACTAGATGTGGACATGTTCATTCATCATCATCATTGGGTGCACAGCCCTGGGTGGGCCTTGAGCCCCCCCCCCCCCCTTTTTTTTGAGGTTTCATAATTTTTTTTTTATAGGGTGGGGTTGTTAGCCTCACACTGAACCCCCAACCCCGAGGGCCAGGGTTTCCTTTTTTGTCTGTGTCATCACCCTAGGCCTGTCTGGCATGGGAGGCCTTGCCAGTAGCATGGCTCTTGGGATCATACAGACATGTTCTTTATGTGACATATATTTTATATATATGATGTTTTGGTAGTTGGCTCTCTTAATCCCCTTCATTTGACCAGTTGTCCTATTTACTTGCTGATATGGTGGTAGCTTTTTCATTCCTGTGTCCTGTTAATAATAATGTCAGGCTAATGATAGTAACCTGCAGTTTTAACTTACAGATCACTGTTGATGTGAAATATATATCAAATAATAAACAGTGTCCAGCACAATATCCGTATCTCATAAGACGATTGTCTGCTGATCCACCATAAAATATAGATAGAGAATACAGTTTCCTGGGATTTGAGGTTCTGTAGTCTGTCAGATGTGCTGCCTTAATCCTCGGGGTATACTGAATATAGAGGCAGCATCTAGTTTCTTCCATTATGCACTGTGTCACATGTGAGTGTATAGTATTCTTTGTAGTTGCTGCAATGAGTACCCCAAATCTCACATAAAATGCCAGTCTCATGGCTCCATACATTATGGGCCATTAGCTTGTGAGCATTGTGCATTACCTCCTTGACATCACTTGTCAGTTCTGATTTTTTGTTTACATCATCATGTACAAATACTGCAGTATATTTTCAGGAGAGATGTCGGTGGATTAAACACATAACGAGAACTTGAATTAAAGCCATTAATTACTGCTGCTGTAACTGTTGTTACGACCAACACTTGTTTAACGAGTGTTGACATTTTTGTACGTTTGTTTTCTTCGATGCTTGGTATAAAGTGCAAGTGACATTGATTTCATCATCTTGTATGCAGGTCGTGATATGTGTCTTTGGTTCATAACTGTGATGATGTAAAGTACATTCCCATTCATACAGTCATACACAGCACCAAATTCGCGACATTCTCTTTGTTTTCAGAGTGTGTAATCAGAATGAATTATAAACTGCACTTGCTTCACTTGAAATCCTGATGTCCTTACTAAATTGTTTATTGACTTTTTCTTTCTGGCACATATAGAGGGTAGGCTGTCTCGTTACAAGTTGCTTTAGAAGAGCTTAAACGAATTGTGAAGAAACAACACACTTTTATTTTATAAGATAAAGTCAGGAAGATTACTTTTGTAGTATTGATGTTTGTGTTACCATGCGTCATTGATACAATAATATAAACAGCCAACTAGATGCAACAGTAGTAATTTTATTAATGATTTCAATCACCTCAGCATGTTTCAGGCGATAATTTCACCCATCCTCAGGAGCACTATACTGTGTCTACAGGTTGTGGTATAAAGCACTGCCTGCTGGTGACCAGCTGGTCACCAGCAGGCAGCATCATCAGTGCTTTATACCACAAGCTGTAAACACAGCCTAATGCTCGTGAGGATGGGCGAAATTATCGCCTGAAACATGTTGAGCAGATTGAAATTATTAATAAAATTATAATTGTTGCATCTAGTTGGCTGTTTATATTATTTTGTAGTACGTTGTCTTGTAACTGTATGAAGACAATTTTGCAGTGACATTACTTTGCTGGTAAGTAGCTGTTAATTTATGTATGCTTACATGTACAGTTGGCAGCCCTGTAGAACAGCTGAAATGAATTCTGAAGAAACAACACACTTCAATTATTTTTTTAATGTAAAGCCAGGACAATTACTTTTGTTGTATGTTGCTATAAGCAAACACAGTCACGTTACTTACCTGATAAGTAGCTGTTAATTTATGTACACATTCAGACTCAGTTGGCAGCCGTAAAATGGTCATGAAACCTGTCTTGAACAGGAAATACAGTACAGTGCTTTTTTTTTTAGTGTTATGGTCTCTTGGGGTGTGATGTGTATTGTGATGGGGAGGTGCCAACACTGCCTCATCCACTAATGTAAAGGCAGAGGCATCAGTTTCCTTCCAAACATCCAAACATGTGTACCCGTCTACCAGTGTGTCACATCTCAAAAGACCATAATCTTAATAGTCAATGGCGCAAGGAACTCAGATCTGATTTATTATTTACCTGAACTGAATGCATCTGTGAATTGGTGTTTTGCAGACTTCTCTTGCTGTGGAACACTTTTGGGATGAAAAGGTGGGGGGGGGGGGAGGGTAGGGGGTTCCCTGCACCAGTGGTACATACATTAAAAATTTGTGTATGATGGTACATATTTATTTCAACTTCAATTGAACAGAAAGTCTGATAGAGTGCGTTGAAATCTGGCGTAATTGAGTGGCATTTATTGGTAATGATACTTTGCACACGTTTATTAGTTTTAAGTGAAGTCATTGCGGTTGGTTTTGTTTGTGAGCCATATTCAATAGTTTTTGTTAGTTCTGACTTTCATTCTGTTAGTACGTGGGGTTTCATGAATTCAGTTGAGAAGCAGGGGTTCCAGTTCTGTGTATCATACACTTCAAGAAACTTCTTATTTCTCACAGTGACATAATTCAAGAATGTAATAAAATTAAGATTAGTCATTAGAGAAGGTATAGACAGATCTGCAGGAAATCCCTTATAGAGAACAGTTTGAAAACTGCTGCCCATAAATTAATACTTTAAAATAACAGTAGTTGGCTAATAGTTGGAGAGCTGTTTTATTTAACCATTACAGTGTTTTAGTAATGTATTCTCACGTATCTGTGCATTCACTAATTTTTCTTCTTAATTTCTGCTGTCATTCTAAAAATTTTATGACTCATGTTCACATTAGCGTCAAATTCTAGCATATATTTGTGTATTAGAATGCCATTTCATTTGTGTGAATAGTCTACCAAACTTTCCAAAGCAGACAGACGTCTAGAGACACATTTAGCCTGTTCCACTATGCACAAGTCAGTCTCGAAACACAGACTTAATGCTATTATTTGTAACAGAAATGTTAACCTAGAAACATGGGGCCTGTGGGTGCTTTACTGATGAAGATAAGCCTTGTTTTGTGACAGACTTCTAGTTACGTTTGAGTAGGTTGGATTAGTCACACTGGGAAAGTGAAAACAGATAAGTAGATTGTTACCAACAGAAGTGCTCCATTCAGTTCTTCCATTTTAGAATGTCAGAGCAAGCTGTCCTTCATGGATACATAATATTATTAGTGACAGTGTGGATGTATTCTTTAAGCTATTCACAGTCATAAATGTTCAAGAACATGGACGTGAGGTCATGTTATGGCCCAGAAGTGGTCATTTACTGGCCTGCCACTGTGGAGGCCTGGGTTCACTTCCAGGCCAGGCCATGTACAGTTCATAGTAGACAAAGTGGTGCCAGAACAGATTTGAGTACTGTGGCTTTTGCCTGTCATCTTCTTTCTACCTGTATGCCATACTCATCCATTTGTGTCACTGATGTTCTATAATCCTTGTAACTGGTGTCATTAAATAATACACTTTGGAAAGTAAATACAGGTATGATTCCCAACTGTTATGGAGATAGGTTAATTTTATATCAGAGGTCCTCTTAACTGATGCCATTAGTTCCTATGAAGAAAGATTAAAAACTGTGTAAGAACTTCAAGTGTGAGGAAATAATTCTGTCTGCATGTTAGACTTTGTAACACAAATAAATTGCCAGCAGATGTCATATGCTGTCAGGTTTAGTAGTTTTTGAAAAGGGTCACATTTTCAATACACATGTCACAAGCATCTGTATAAGGTTGAAATTTCTTCATTCTTGGTTGTTGTAGGGTTTAATGAAAGTGGACATCCTGAACTGACATCAAGGAGGTCAGAGAAGGTTTGTCCCTTGTGAGAGATTCTCCTTTTGTGTCTGTACTTGCGTACATGCTACCACAGAAGGGCATAATGTTGTGGCTGGATTGCAGTAATCTTAAATCCTTTTTCTTGGTTAAAACAATCTGCACATTCTGTTACTTCATAATTAGAAAGTTTGAAAAGTTTGTGGCATGCAAAAGCTATGAAGAATATTAATGTGTCTGGATTAGTTGTTTTTTAACATTAATTTTCCCATGTTAACCCCTTGTGGTGACTTATTTTTGCAGTTTTTCTTAAATATGTAAACATCAAAGAATTCAGTTCATGCATACAGTATATTATGAAGATTGGCATTCCTGTGGATGCCACGTGTTCCAGTCCTTAAAGTTGATGTCAGATGATACATAGTAGAATATCTGTTGCTGCTAGGTGCGGCAGTTTCTAAACTCTTTTGCAGAAAACAGGTAAAGGCATCAGAGACACTCAATTTGAACATTCTAAAGTTAATGAAACATAGAGGACAGTTTGTGCCCTGAGTCATAGGACAAGACAAACTAAGCGTGTGTGGGGTCGTGTGCTGACGCTAGCTGTGTTACCGCAACTGATAACAGCATCGAAAATGGGCACATACTTGTGAAATTCACTCATTTGAACAGGTACGTTCATTTGCAGTAGCTTTGCACAGTACATGTTTAGGAGCAACTTATGGAAGAGCGGGCGAAAATAAAATACAAAAATTATATATGTCATGGCTGAGGTATGGTTTACATTAAGTAGGAACATAAAAAGGTAAAGCAGTCCCATTACAGGCCTGGACAGGCCCAGAGGGTTCCCAGATTTCGTGACAGCGGCACAGGATGGTGGTAGGTTGTCAGCCTTACGCACCGGCCGCCTTTACCCCCAGGAAATACTCCTGGTACTCATTTCTGTTAGAGGCTGAGTCGACCCCA
>Ga0131853_10022200_pt1 | contig 11492 bp, 8 predicted proteins | sample TergutLab28metaG_FD_92764 | JGI IMG/M metagenome (GOLD analysis project Ga0131853, IMG submission 92764) | Labiotermes labralis P1 segment gut microbial communities from Petit-Saut dam, French Guiana - Lab288 P1 (version 2) (version 2) | ecosystem: Host-associated > Arthropoda: Insects >...
CCTCGTCATGGATTTGCGTATGGAGCAACGATTAGCGATATAAAGTTCTGTTTTAAAGCTGGAAAAAGTGCGACGGAAACTCTCCAAATGGTAATTGCAGCTTTTGGGGAGCAAGCACTATCCTGTTCAAATGTTTTCCGATGGTATGGACGATTTCATGATGGATGAGAAGACATTGAAGACAACCCCAGGAGTGGCCGGCCTACAGTGTTGCAATGACAACAATGTCGAGAAGATTTCTCAGTTGTTGCTTCAAAACCATCACCTTTCGCTAAGAATGCTAGCAGACTAGGTGAACATTAGCAAGGACACAGTGAGAAAGATTGTTGTTGAAGATTTGCGAAAACGGAAGATTTGTTCGCACTTTGTTCCACACACTTTGACTCAAGAGCAGAAAGACTGGAGAATTACAGCTTGCCAAGATTTGATTGCCACAGCAGGCAGTGATACTGACTTCTTTAAGAAAATTGTAACTGGTGATGAGACGTGGTGTTTTGCCTACGATCCGACCACTAAACGTCAATCCGCTGCATGGGTCGGAGAAACCTCGCCACGGCCGAAAAATTTGTGATTTCGAAGTCTCGTGTGAAGACCATATTGGTGATTTTCTTCAATTGGCAAGGCGTAATCCACAAAGAATTTGTTCCGGAGGGTGAAACTGTCAATGCAGTTTTTTTTTATGTTTTGCTGACCGTTAATTACTAAGATAAATATCAATGCAGTGTACTACAGAGGTGTAATGGAAAGGCTCCTAAACAGAATTTGACGTGTTAGACTGGGCATTTGTGAATCTGATGACTGGTTCCTTTTGCACGACAATGCCCCGTCCCACAACCCGACAATCATCAAGCAGTTTTGGCCCAACGAAAAGTGATTGTGTTTGACTACGCACCGTATTCGCCAGATTTAGCACCTGCTGATTACTTTTTGTTCCCAAAAGTGAAACCCCAATTGAAGGAGCGCCTCTTTGACTCGATTTCAGACATCCAGACAGTTGTGACAAGTACATTAAACACCATTGCAAAGGACGACTTCTACAAAGGCATCCAGAAGCTGTATGACCGTGCAGATCTGTGTGTACAGTTACAAGGGATCTATGTCGAAAACTAAATAATAAACGTGTCATTTCTTTCACACAAATACATTTTATAATGCCAGTCATAAAACTTAGTAGACGCACTGTGTAGCTGCTGCTACCGTGCACATTGTGTGACACAAGGAATTTTGCAAACTGTTACCTTTGTGCACTGCATGATGGAGAAATAGACCCCATACTTTTACCATTTATTGGCAAAGTCTGATTTTTGTCTCTAGGGATACATGAACTGTCAGAATAACGGGTATTGGTTTGCAGAAAATTCCTCATTTATCCACAGAGTGTGATTCCATGATGTCCAGTTGGTGTGTGGTGTGCTGTGAGTTCAACTGGGATCATTAGGCCCCCTTTCTTTCAGGAGATTGCAAATTCACACTGATATGGTAACACACATTCCAGCACCATTTTTGATTACCTGTTCCCATAGAAGAAATCATACTTTTTTTTTATCATTGGTATGATGCAGCATCTCTTGCAGCACTATGTTCAAGGAGTGTTTTTGGTGACAGAATAATGAGCAGGGTATTGTGGCCTCCATTTGTACCAAATCGTAATCTGTTCAGTTTGTAGTTATGGGGCATCTTAAAGGTTAAATTATGTAACAATAATCCAACCACTGAAGACTGCCTACAAATGAAGATCATTTGCCATGTAGTTTCTTCAGTTTCACCAGCAGAACATTAACTTTGATCGAGGATGAAGTTTTTTAGGTGTGATAGCAAACCAAAGAAAACCATTTCCAGCACATGTTACTTCAATGTGGTGAGTAAAACCTAGTGTTTAAAGTGCTGTACTACCTGCCACCATGCAGAGTAGTCTGTGAAGTAACCAACAGGATAGGGCAGATGAACTAAGGACCCTGTATGTCCAGTTGGTTTGAATGCATCAGAAAATTTGGTTGTGCAGTGTAGAATGAACCCCATTCAAGGTTATTTCAGGGAAGAGTTTTGAACACTGAACTGAGGAAAATGTTAACAGCAGAACTACTGTCAGAATGGGTTGGGTTATGTGTCATGTAATGACACATAACCCAACAATACATGTCTGCTTATTTATGAAACAATCCTTGCATGTATTGTGTGTATGTGTGTATGACACTTTTTCATTGCTGCAGCCTGTGACAGAGGGTTACCAGTACAGCCAGCTGAGTCCATCGCGGTCACCCAGTGGGCCAACGTACACCCAGTTAAGTGCAGGTGCCCGGGGAGGTCCCTACCATACTCCAACCACTGCCCCTGGCAACACTGGTTAGTATGGAGCCATTGTCATGTGGTCTGTTACATGCATCACTAGATGTCTTCCTGTGGTAGGAAATGTTTAATAGTGTCTGCAGTATAAGGCAGTCATCAGACAGTTTCATCAGGAACAGATGGTGCTGCTTACAGTGTTCATATCTGTGACTTATATCATTATTTGGTAAGAGACATGTTTGATGTTATGCTGTTTCCTAGTTTTGTTACTAGTTGAATTGTATGCTGTCTGTGCCACATAAATGAACAGTCACTGAAGTTTGACAAGGATTGGTTGTGTAGTTACAGACAGCTTGTTTGAAGGAGGCTGTTGTGATGTTGTGTTTCAGGGATGTGGGCCTGGCAGGGTTCTGGTCAGCCTTCAGACTCTGCTCCAGGGTCCAGTGGATCAGCAGGACACACTGGGGCTTCTGGTGGGACAGTCGCTGCAGGTGGGGCGGCATCAGGCCAGGGATCTGGGGGCCCTCCACAGCAACAGCAAGAGCTGTCAGACATGCTACAGATGTTGGATCAAGGAGGTGCCACTTCATTTGAAGACCTGAACATGTTTAATACAAGCTTTGAGTAGCACAGACTTAACATGTGTTACGAGGTTTTGGCATGGACTGATTATCTGATTACTTCATTCCCATCTGTAGCACGAGACAGGTGTCATCTTTTACACCACATGAATCTGTTGCACAGGATTGCCAGGCGTACCAGTGTAGTTACATACATGCTACTTCATTCCAGTCCCATTCATAGTGTTCTGTAAATGGTATGGAAGATGACAGTCAAGGTCTTGCTATCAGGCCACCAAGGCATAGAGGAGAGTATACCTTTGCCATATCACAGCCATTTTACCCTTTTGGAAGTACAACATAGTGCCCATTAGATAGGAGGCTGTGGAGCCCCACAGCCTGTCAGGATGTGGTGGCAAATAAAAAAATCCCAGCACATACTTGAATATGATTTCGTTGAACTACCAGTGTTAAAGACAGTAATTTATGAATTCCAGTATATGCAATCTCTGGCTTTTCAGACTTCATCATTTTGATATTTTCAGGACAACATTCTACATCCCCCCCCCCCTCTTTTTTTTTAAGACAAATACATTCAGTCTCTGGCAAATCAATCTGCATGCATATTTGATGGGGTACTGAACTCAGATTCCTCTGGATGAGAGCCAAGGAACTTACATTCCAAGTCTACTGGGTTCCCATATGGACAAATGATGACATATATGAATGTGTGTATCTTAGATTGAGGTTCTTTTGCTAGTGGCTATGAAAAATACTGTAATCTAGGATTTGATGCTGTGTAGTCTCATAGAAATTACCAGCGTTTGAGGTGGAACTTGGCCATTTCAGGGTAGACAGCCATACTATGTGGCATCACGTCTCATAAGACAGTATTCTTCTTGAAATGTTTGTTCAGGGTGCAGTGGTTACACACCTGCCCAGGATGGAATGTGTTCTGGCACATTGCCAAGTGCAACTCACTTTACAGATCTATAAGATATTACACTGGACAACAGATTGGCAACCCTGTGCAAGATGAGCCACGAGAATGCTGGTCAGTGTAAGCGACAAAGTCTACATATCTTGCATTAATGTTTTAATATTGTAGTGTTGTAGTCCACAGACATCTCTAAGCTAAACTGTGTCATCATGGCAAGCCTGTTGCAGGCTTGGCTGTGGTGTGCATTTATTTAGGAAAGAAAGAACAAACTGAATTCCATTTTCATAAACCAACTTCAATATTCATGTTGGCAGGCTGTTGTAATTAAGGTTTGATCAATTTGTGTTCTTAATATGTGAAATGGTGCGGATATGCCTCTGCAAACTGTTTATTAAGAAACGTGATTGGACACCTGGCCTGTAGCAGTTGTTGGGTTTATGAGTAACATGCACTTCATGTCTCATTTGCAGTTGTACAAGCATCATTGATGTCCTACCACGTAACATTCAAGGTGTGCTGTCTGAGATTTTATGCAATCCTCCAAGTGATTGCCTGTATGGGACACAACTGCAGTCTTCTCATCAGTGCTATGACTTGACATAGAATTTGAACCATTGTCCATACCCTGGTGAATAGGTCCTGGTATTGTCTTTTTCTTGGCTAAGAAAGGTCTCTGTTCTATTTTGGCATGGAAGAGAATTGACTTTTATCATTTGGGAATAATTATTCTATGTCTGCTGGTTCTACAGGGCTGATAGCATGTATTGACCTACAGTTGACAGTATTGAAAATAATGCAATGCTAGGCCAGCTGGACCACACATTCAACATTGAAGTAATACAAGGCACAACCAGGAAAGGTTCAGGAAGACTCTTCTTCAGAAAATAAATTGCACATATATGGAATGTAGTTGTAATTTTGTCTGGTAGGTAACAGTTTTGACCACCATCGAGCCAGTGTTTCCTGCATTACAGCAGTCATGGGGGCTAGATGAGGTGTGACATGGCCAAGCCTGCAGCCTGCCGTGTAACTTGTGCTTTACATAGCAAGCATTTCCCTTTCATTGACATGACATATAACATTCTTTGCGGCAGCAGCCAAGCCGCTCACTTCACAATAAATTATTTTTGTGACTTGCTGCAGTTGTGTTTATCTGTATTTATACCACACTATTTTATTATGAGGAAGGAAGTAAAGGATTCTTTGTTTTACATTGCTCATAGTGATTAACCTTTTTATGAAATGTTGATAATTTGTACAGTAAGATTAATTTTTTTTTTATGAACAGAGGAACACATAGTATTGAGGTTTTATTTTGTACACGTAGAGGGAAAAAAATAAAGGACCAGGAAGTATATATACATGATGCACTGCTCCCAGCTTCCTTTCTTGTCCATAGAATTGTTGACTTTCTGTCCTGTTGGTGTTCATGCACTAGTGGTGTTGTACTTAGGTGCATAATGCTGCCTTCTGCCAGACCAGAGAGATGCTTGAGCCCAGTGTGGTAAAAATAGGCTTGCCCTTTCACCACAGGTAACACTGTAGTGGCAATGGGGTTCATACTGAAACTGTTACACAGAATGAAAGAGTTCCAAATGTAAATTGTCACAGATTCACTAGTGCAGTACAGTGCACAGAGGCCAGTGATATATGAGTATTTCAAGAGGATTTGGTGCACAGGGGCCGGCATTGAAAGGTTAATAGAAAACATGGGTATATTTTAGTCCCTGTGTTAACATACTGTATTAAACTAATTATTTATTCTGAAGGGCAAAAGAAATTATTACTTTCATTTTATTTTTGTGGATTTCCACTCAGCTGTATGCAGTGCTGTTGTCACTATATTGAAACTTGCTTACATATCTGTCATATAAAAGCCTAAACCTTGGTCTTCTGTTCTTATGTATGTTGGAAAAAGTTCAGATGTTGCGAATATAAACAGAATATCTGTGCTTTGGTCAGTATTTCAGTGTAAATCTTCACAGAAAATTTTTTTTTTAGATTGCAGCAGTGTTCAGTGCAGGTTGTTTTGTCAATATCTGTCCTGTATCTAGTACAAATCTGTCTTTCCAGAACTTTTAATATTATTGAGGTTGGGTATTTATGGCAGTATTTGTTTTTAACATGTATGGTTTTAATTTCAGTTAACTTACTATTAAGGACACGGTTTTCAAAACCTTGCTGAAAGTATCTGATATTAAATTTTTGGGCACTAAAAATCTACACAATATACAGTTTCTTTCTTTGCATATGACTCCTTTGGGATTGAATTTAATCTGAGAGGCCTGGCTTGAAATTTTTACCAATGGCATATCACTTCAGTACTGTCTGCACCATGAGTATGGGGCAGGAAAATAATTCAAATATAAAAGTTCTAGCCATAGACATTGCTGAAATGAGTTGTGATTCGGACTGGAGTTAGGAGGTTCAGATACTTTTCTTGTGGCAAGAGTGACATTACAATGGGTGAAAGTGGTGTTGCATGTTGGAACAGGTTGCGTAGATGTAATGGAGGGGGGGGGAATGCCCCTCCAATATTTTTTCCATCTAACAATAATCTTTTGGCTACTGAGTTGAAGCAGGCCAAATAAAAGGGTCAGTAGGGGAAAGGGGTATATGTTTATTAATGACTGGTTCAAACCAATCTTCCACCTCTTTCTAACTTCACTCCTTTGTAAAGACAGCTCCTAATACCCATGATCGATTCCCCCACCCCCAGTTTTATTAGCCAAATTATGTCCATATGGGGTTGTGTGGCCACAGATACCAATTCAAAATAGAATGAAACCCGCCTGAGAAGTATTCATGCCTAAGATGTAAAAATAATTTTAGTACCATGTGCATTGCCTTGTTAATGCATAAACATTCCCTGCTTAAAAGCGTTTCTCACCAAAGAAGCCTAAAAAATTCACAGCAAAACAAATTCCCCAATTGTGCATATGTTACCAGCACAGAGTTACCAAAGAACACTTCGCTCATTAAGATCATATCCAGGACAGATTGGAGGTACAGGTGAGCAATTCACTGTTAATCCATGGAAACTGGCAGCATTCTATGTCACATCCTGACCTCACTGCCATCATTTTCCATGTGTGCATCTACTGTAATGCAGTGTCATGGCTCAAATGTAAGAATGTGAATTAGCATGGGTTTAATGAAGTACATTTTGACTGTGTGTTGCTTTAATTTCAGTAATTTTGAATATTGTATGTGCAGAATGTTTATACATTTTGTGTTCACTTCAAATTGCTTTCGTGTATACAGTTCTTACCATTTAGAGCCATTGTTTACTGAACATGTTATCAGCATGGCCACAGCATCAAAAATCATCATAAAACATAAACTGCTTTCAGCTCAAAAAAAGCTGGATACAAAATTGGTGGGTGCTACTTAAAATTTTTCTCACAAAAAAATTTCAGAAGATTTTGTTTTTCTGTGTTAAAATATGAGACTGTACTAAATGTGGTGTGCTGGTGAAAATTATTATTTAATTTCGAATTTATATGGAATATTTTAGTAAATTTAATGTCCATTTCAGTACAGAATTACAAAATAATAAACATTGTAAAATAATTACTTCTTTCTCACTTGCCTGTAAAAACATTTTTCCAACTTAAATTTAATTTGTTGGATTTTTCCAGAAATGTCTTAAGAGGATTTCACTATAAAAACAGAAGTTAAGAGTTGAGATTTTATGTTTATCATGGTGGGAAAAAAATTTGACTAGTCTGCTGGTTTATGACACCATGTAGTCTTAGGAGGTTGGTACCAACATTTCAGATGGACCTGTTAACTGCATACATGGTGCCATAAACCAGAAGAACACACTGCAAAAGAAAGTACATTTAAACTAATGCAGTTCTATGTTATATAACAACTCTTTGTTACACAGTGATAAATGAGCTAGTCAGTGGAAGTGAAGAAACAAAAGATGTGTAGTAGTCAGTAGTAAGCTATTGAAACTGCACAGTAAAAACTCATTTGAAATTAACTCTTACTGTAATCTTGCTATTGCTACTCTGAAAACTTTCTCTTTGAGTTTGGTTTTAATATGTTACTGAAATTTGGGTAGAAGAAAATTGCAAAGAAATGAAACAATAAACTACTTGGAGTGCTAGCAAGAGCTGAAATACCCACAAGAAAAGTGGACACAGCTCCTTGTAATAGAGGCTTTCCTACAATTCAATTGTGATTCACTGTTAATGGTGATACTGTTTAGGTGTGTTGGAACCATGTAGCAGATGGCTAAGTTGGTGATATTTTGGAGAAAATTCCTGCCTCCATATTGGGGGTTTCTGAGTGGATATTACCTCACTGGTATGGAATGCTTGGTGTGTCTGCCCTGTAGTTGTTCTGAGGTAAATCAGTTTGGTTTGTAGGTTGCATTCAGTCTGTGTGTGTTGGCATCTTGAAGACTCTGAGGAAAGTTCTGTAAAATTAGCAGCACAGCCTACTGATGTACAATACAAAGACACTCAAACAGGATGAGCATTTAAGAGCTGTTGTGTTAGAGAATACAGTAGTATAATAGATACTTTATTTGGAAAACTGTAATAATACATGTCACAATGCCTCTACAGGACAACATTAAAACACAGTGGCTGTAGACTTCTATAGATCACTGACAGTCAGTATAGGCTGCACAGTGAATTCTGTTCTCTGAATCTAATTAAAAATACTGGCCACATCCGAACATGTTGTATAAGTGCTACACAACATGATCCATAGAACGACACTTGAAATATAAAATACCCGTTAGTAAGTTTATTGGAATAAAAGATGCTGTTGTCACCTGAAGACATTTTATTGCAGCAGATAGGGCAAGCCTCATGCGAGGTTTTTGTAGTATTGGTCCAACACACCAATATTCTATTTATACTTTGGCACAGTGCTTTTTTTGGTGTATATACATTAGACCACTTGTCTGGCATACAGAGGGATGTAGAGGTGGCGTGGAGGTAAACCTTAATGTTCCAGTAACTATTCAGTAGGTTTTGTGGTCCTGTGGACTGTCAATTTGTCTCAAAGCAAGTGGTATTTACAGACTTAAATCCCATACCCCAGTGGTTATCAAACTCAAGGCTATGTAGTCATGTAGATTTAACTTACATGAAAGAAACCATTAAGCCGTGGAATCTGATGTACAAGTACCCACACTGCAGATGAACCTACTGTCACCATCCTCAGCATACAGTCAAGTCAGTTGTGCTTCAAGAAGCACTATGGCATCAAGACATATGGGAGGGTGGATATATGTGCCCATGTATTTTTAAGTTTGGCACTACACAGAGGTGAGAGGCAGACCCCACGCTTCAGCTGCCTTCCCCCGGGGGAAGAGGCATCGCTGTCCTTTCGATAGAAGCCTAGGTAGGGTCTAAAACCGACAATTTTATCGTGAAGTTGGAGACAACAGGTTCCTCCGTAATGTTTTCACGCATTTACCAAACTACACAACGTCACATCCCGGAAGATGGAAATTAGGAAGGAAGAAGAATGATGACAGTTCAAACATTTCATGATAAAGACCACAGGTGCAACCCTTTGCACATTAAAAGAAGTCTGTCTTAAAGAAAAGAAAGTAAACTTGCCCATGTATTTAATTAAGGATCACGTTTTGAAGGGGTAGGGGGGGGGGGGGAGATTTAGCTCAACGTATCCTTAACCCCGGTTGTAGTTACACGTGAATCATTAGCTTCATCCGCTGATCGCTTTACGTTTGCAGGAAGTACACCGGGCGTTCACTGGGCATGAGCCTGGTTGGGTCCGGAACCCAACACTGTGGAGAAATTTTAACGTTACTCATACTGTGCAGTGAGATATAATTCTTTTAAGACCAACAACTTGCTCATAAATACATATGCATGATGACACCAGTCATCTACAGGTTTCGGCGGCCGAGCGCCATCTTTAGGGAGCCACAGCAATATTGAAACCTAGCGAATGATGATACAATTTGTAGTGGTTTTATAAAATGAAAGGAAAGTTTGGAGAAATGTATCGGCCTACAAGCGATTCAGGTATCTCATTTTTGGAACAAGGTAGAGGAGATAGATTTTTGTTTTTTTTATTCAACGATGCTGTCATTTGAATGGCATCGAAAATAGGATTATTGATGAATGATGAACTGGAAAGGATTTGGAAGGAAGCGGTCGTGGCCTGAAAGAGGTGCTGTCCTAGCGAGTACCTGGAGGGAGAGAGAGAGAGTTCGCCAACGATCTCAATGGGGATAACCTGTGTCCCACCCGAGATTCGAACCCGGAACGCCCTGAATACATGTCAATCTCGTACGAGCTACGCATTCCGTGACATGATAGAACGTTCTGATTTATGTACCGTACAAAATTTGTAATAAACCTAACAGTTTATTTACAGGTAATTAACATTTTGAGGTTTTGCCATGAGGTTGTACACCTGTGTTCCCCAGACCTCTTACACATGTTACAGTTAACATGTAAAGACTACAAAGAACTGTATTTTGGTGTATTTCATGGGATCTCCTGACTGATTGACGGATCTGTTCAGAACGAATTGGAAATAATGAGCCCTGCTAGGAAATACACGAAACTTCAAAGCAAGTAAGATGTCCGTCACGGGAAAGAACATGTCGGGAAGACGGGAAGATTCTCTTTTGTGATAACAGAATAGCGGTGCCTGGTGTTAAAGGAAGGTTTGCAGTCCAGCGACAACACTCTGTATTGTGGCTCCATAGCAGTAAGGTTTCTCTGAATACCACTGCCTTGACTTAACAAAATAATATACTTTCTCTCGTTTATGAAAATATATAAATTGCCCCGCTGTGCGGCGTCTTCTTGTGACGACGGCCAGTCAGCACGCTCGGACGTGGCCCTATCACATCGACAGTTTGGTGTTTGCTTTATTGTGAAAGCCCACACACTGCTGCACGGTAGTAACGCCATTCTCACGCCAAGCCCCGGTTATGTCACACTGGATAAGAGAACACGGTAAATGTTGTGTAAATATAGAGAATTACAGCGGTTAAATGTTAGCATTACCCTAAAAATGTTGCAGTTACAGGACTGAAGTCCGAGAAAACACATTCTTTGTATACAGAGAAACGAACGGAAATTAATGCGCCCCTTAATATGGATGTTTAAATAAAACGTAGTTCTTTATATAATTTGTAAGTACTTGACTGAGTAGATTCTCAAAGCGGCAAAGAAATGTCAGTTTATAAAGTACATGTTTAAATCCTTCGTCATCCATTCCCATGTTTTCAACGTGTGCAAATGAAGGCCTACTTCTGCTCGAAACCTCATACTAAAGGCCAAACCGAGTATCGGGTAATATACTCGGATATATTAGTACCAATAAATAAAAAAGTTTACGTGAATCTTATGCGTATTGGACCGTGCATCATCTTGATATTTGAATAAAGGTTGACCAACTAGATGACACTTGATTTATTATGTCAGTTTACTGCTCAACATGTTTCAGATGTTAATACATCCATCTTCAGGAGCTTGCGACTACTTGGTGCGTTGTTGTGTAGGCTGACTTGAGGCGTGCTGGTGTTATGTAGCAGGATTGTCTGTTGGTGATGTGGTATCCGAGTGCACTCGGATACCAACAGACAATCCCGCTACATAACACCAGCACGCCTCAAGTCAGCCTACACAACGCAACAAGTAGTCGCAAGCTCCTGAAGATGGACGTATTAACGTCTGAAACATGTTGAGCGGTAGATA
>Ga0131853_10022202_pt1 | contig 11492 bp, 8 predicted proteins | sample TergutLab28metaG_FD_92764 | JGI IMG/M metagenome (GOLD analysis project Ga0131853, IMG submission 92764) | Labiotermes labralis P1 segment gut microbial communities from Petit-Saut dam, French Guiana - Lab288 P1 (version 2) (version 2) | ecosystem: Host-associated > Arthropoda: Insects >...
TGAGGTCAATTGAGGAGCTACTTGAATGAAAAAAGTAGCGGCTCTAGGTCTAGAAAACAGAGATTAACGGCTGTGGGGACCCGTTGCGCTGACCACGTGACACCCCTCTATCCGCAAAAGTTGACACTAACTTCGCTCAGTCGGTATAGTTCGCGTGCGGACTAAGGCCACAGAGTTTAGTTTAGTTTAGAGTCCAACCAGCAGGAAACATGCGCCGACGCCTCTTCGCCAACGCTCCTCAGAATTACGTCGGAAAATTACCTGTCTTTAAAGACACTTTTTCTGACATCGTAGTAACCGAAGTGCGTGTGACTTGTGATAGCAAATGGCATGTTATGATAAGCTAACCGCTGGCCGGGCTGTACTGTGCAAGGTACGGGGTACTCTCAGGGCAGCCTTCAAACATGGTACTTCCCCGAACGTTTGGGAAATGCCCCACTTGTGTGATTCCCTAGCTGCAGCGCGTTTGGTTTACCGAACACTGTCTCAGTCGGTGATATAAATAAGACATGACTACAAGATAGGCGAAACGAAAACCCCCTTTTACTTTTGACATCTGTTTTGTGTCATATAACCGATGTTTAAATCAACTTGTTAAGCACTGCTGCCACTCGGTTCAGAATATTTCATCTGTTTGCCGCTTGTACTAAAACCTTAGGATTAACGCATAATGGACTGTTATTTCTGCTTATTATTTGCCGTGAAATTCGGTCTACTGCTGCCTGTATGGAGAACAAATTTACAGGGTGTCTGATTTTAATCAAATTCAGATGTTCTCGCCAGATGTTAATAAAAGTCTCTAATAACACGAAAATCCGTCCAGTGGGATACGTACTGTCACATGCCGACAGACGGACGGACGGATGGAAAGACATGACGAAGCTAACAGGCAATTTTTGCGAGCAGGCGATAGCGTTAAAAATGTGTGGATTGACACCACTGAATTAAGAACAGGGATGTCTGCATTGCGTTGTGATTTGTATAGCGTAGGGCTTCTTCAACTTGTACAGTCATCAACGTGTGAAATAGATTAACCTTTTGGCGCCGGAATTATTTTTTTAATTTTAGCACACCCTGTATATAAAATGTTAATAGTACAGGAACCAAATACGTTAGAATTATGAAACAAACTGCATTTTGAAGAGGAAAAAAAAAACGGAGAGTATACACCATGTTTAAAATATTCAGTACTTATATTTATTGAATAAATATATAAAATGCAACTTTAGAGGTTAGCGGTGCGGTGCGACCACTATAGTTGACGTTAGGCGTCAAAAGGTTAATAAATTAAATATAAATTTGAAATACCATAAAAATGTTCATTACATTTTATAATGTATATTTTCCTTCATCAGTAACTCATCATAGCGACAAAATACGAGGTAAGAGGTTGTTTTGAGGATTCGTATTTCCCGTCCTTTCAACTCCACCTGCTCCTGTTTCTGCTATTGTGCGGTATAACCCATGACTCATTGGCCTAAACAGGAACCTCTGATAGCCAATATCTACCCTCTGTTTAAAGATATAATGTCGGTAGCTAACCCATGCCTGTAATTTGTTATCTTCGGTTTCACCTAATACAGAGCTTTAGAACTAAACAAAACAGAGGCAAAGCGTAACTCAGCGTGACAAAGAAAACCGAGGGTAAACAATAGCGGTAAATTATACATCAGTGACACTGTACCTTGCAGTGCATACCGGTGTATTTTCCAGAAGCTTTCTTCTCGTGATTGATCAGTGTTTATTTATTGCACGTGGTACGCCACTGTTACAAAAATTAAAATTCCAAACCTACACTGTTTAATCGTAAAATATTCTTCCATGAATTTTGTTAAACATTCGGCATACTGAAAATATTTCTTATAAGTAAGATTTGTGTATCTGAACGAGGTGTAACACTTAATTCCATACAGAAAAACGTGGGTTCTTTCTTGTTTTTATACGCTACTTAACGCAGCCCAGAAAATGAGGATAGAATTGGGTTTGTAGTTTTCATAATTTTATATACGTGGAAGAAGAGTAGAAAATGTTAATGACTCATTGTGTTCAAACTAAACGGATCCAAACGTAATTTTGAAACGTCGTGATCCGATTACCCCTTGCAGCAGCTTCATGTCCCAGAAGCATGGAATTCTCAGCTACACCACAACGGAAACCTCAGGACTCAGACTTCTTTAAGATGTCTGTAGCCGTTAAGAAACGTATTCCCGACAACACATACTCGTTGTGAACTAAATACAACGTATGTAATCGATTTTGCAGACAGCAACTGTGACAATATAGCTGTTACCGTACCAGAACCAGAGAAAACGCAGACTGACGGAGCTGGGTGTCTAAGAAGAGGATTCCATCATTCTGGCGCTGAACCCGGTGGTGGCGCTGAAGGTAGCAATACCAGAAATACAGACGATGGAAACAACAGTGGGTCAGCAGTCCATTGGATGGTGAAGCGAGCGCGTCGTGGTTGTACTCGTAAACTACTGTACAAAAGAATACCGATCCTTAGTTGGCTTCCTCAGTACACTCCTCGTGCAGCCGTTTCGGACATGGTGGCTGGATTTACTGTTGGTCTCACAGTCATACCCCAAGCTATTGCTTATTCCAATGTCGCAGGATTACCTCCACAGTACGGACTGTATTCTTCCTTTATGGCCTGTTTTGTTTACACCATCTTTGGGTCATGCAAGGACTCTCCTGTGGGTCCTACGGCTATCGCTGCAATTCTGACTCGAGAGAACCTCCACAACTTGGGCCCAGAATTTGCGGTTCTCCTCTGTTTTCTCTCAGGCTGTGTAGAGTTGCTTATGGGAATACTTCAGTTAGGTAAGTGCACTTCACCAGTATAGTATACGACCTTAATCGTGACAGATTCTGGTTATATTCTTATGAAGAACGTGGATAGTTCATATGTGAATGTAAAACCTCAACTCTGTAATTTGCAGGGCAGAGTTACTGTATAGTTTATGGGCATGAACCGCTTTAGATGCAGTCAGTGGCTGTGACGTAATGCACGTGATAACAAAGTGGCAAATCAGCCTTTTATATCAGTGGGAACACGATCATTGTACATATTGCGAAATGAAAAATATCTCCTTGGTAACTCACAGGATTATTTCAATTTGGAAAATGCTATGTGTTTCGTATTTTCCATTTCTGTACATAGGATCCTGTGTTCAAGTCCAGCAGACTCTGTAAATTTGGTATGCGAGAGAGGAAATTACATAATTTCTTTTTGTGAGCAAAATGTACAAGTTTGCTAGTTTTGGTGGGGAAAGAAAAACACACTTCTAAGTACCCAGTCCACTGTCTGCACAATCAATATTTGTATTTTACGAGGGATATGAATGGAGTGTTTTGTGCCTGCCATAATACGCAGTAATATGTGGAGTTACATGTTTGAACAAAAGAAATTACCAAATGCGCTGAGAGCAGGTACAGTTCAGCTTCAGAGAAGCCTCAAAATAAAGACAACTAAAAAAATACCGGAAATAGGAAACTGAGAAACTTTTAGTATTACACACATCATTTTATGTTTTTTTTTTAATGATTCATTGACCTTGCTTCCTTGTATAATCAAGTAAATAATCCCAACGTGGTGCACACTTTTTCTTAGTAAATTTATTTCTCTTCTCTACATGTTTCAGGCGACTATGTGCCCATTATCAGGAGAAATAACTGTATCTATGCGACACTTGTTACCTGTCACTCTGTATGGATGACTGTCTGGTATGCAGGGTGGAATCCTGCATACCAGACAGTCATCCACACAGAATAACAAGTACCAAGTGTCATATAGATACAGTTATTTCTCCTGATGATTAGCACATAGTCGCCTGAAACATGTAGAGAAAAGAAATAAACACACTAAGAAAAATTGTGCACAATGTTTGGCTTTATTTACAAGATTATACACATAAATTTAAGAGTTTATTGCTTTTTGTTTAGGGTTGAATATTTATTTCCAATATAAAAAATACTGAAGTAATCATTTTCTTAAATATGAAACCTACTGACAAAAACCTAAATATGTGCACACTGTGTCTCTGTCACTTTGTTCCTCTACCTCTGATCGACCATAACACATATTGACAACTTATAATCCTCCTCACCGTCAGACCTCTTGTACTAGCAAATAATGAAGTTAGCGTTATTGTGTTAGTTCCACTTAGTTCCACTCCCTGGTGTGAAGGGTCATGATATAACAACATGTAAATGCCGTTTAAGGAAGTACTCAGCAAAGGTCACATGAAGTACATGTGAGTGTTGAAACCAGTTGAAGATGTATTTGATAAATCTGAACATACTGGGAAATCAATATGGAAAGTGGATTGCATATTACTTAGCATTCAACATGTACAAATGTGATAATGACAGAAATACTTATGAAAGAAAAGGAAACCAACTGCTGGGGAGTTAAAGAGAAAGATTTTCCCTCCAGGCAGCCATTATCACAAAGCCATTCATAGCATTGTATTTTTAGTGAAATTGTGATCAACTGAGTTGGTGGACTGGGAGACGTTCATATCTTGCCACATGAGTAAGTACTTATGTTTTCATGGTCTTGTGTCCTGTCAAGAGATATTACTTGTGTTCACAGGAGAGTGACCAGTGGTCTTTTAGTAATGTCTGAATATGAATCATACTGCAATGAATATCGCTGTACAATAAACCTGTTCTATTTTGCAGGTTTTTTGATTGACTTCATATCTGGCCCTGTATCTGTTGGTTTTACATCTGCAGCAGCCATCATTATTGCTACAACACAAATTAAAGATGTTCTAGGGCTCAGTTTTCCTGGTAGCAAGTTTCTCGATGTTTGGGAACAGCTGTTTGAGCACATCTCCGAAACACGATTGTGGGACACGCTACTTGGTTTTATATGCATGGCAGTTCTGCTCCTCCTAAGGGTAACTGCACAGTATTATTTAGTGAAACGTAAAAAGCATCATGATCATTTAACTTGGCAGTTCACCATGAAGTAAATCTTAACCAGCATTGTAGATGACACCCCTGCACTCCTGCACCACCCTGGGGGGAAGAGGGGGGGAGACAAATCTACAGAATGCTAAAATTTGTTATGCCTTCTTTTGGACTAGATTCTGTTCCTCTGACAGAAGTCAGTATTCTGGATCCCTGTTGTGGGATCTGGGAGTAACTTCACCACTAATTAAGGACAGGGAATGGGAAGGGGATATTGAGCATTATAGAGTCATGAGTGGTCCTCAACTTGCTGTCTGTGCCACTGGTCACAATATGAAAATATATGAGAACTCTATATTACTTCTCAGTGATGTGAGAAAAGACCAGAAAGGTATCCCAGATCTTTGTATCATTGTGGACATTCATACATGAATTTCATGTATTATTGATTCCAATAAAAATTAACAGAATAACTGATATGACATGGAATAAATTTAAGATCTGGTCAAGTAGTAAGGAATTCTTGCCGGTACAATAATGTGATTTGTTGGCTGGGGCTAAATGTATCACAGTCCTTTGGATATTAAGATTCAGCCTACATGGGAAAGATTTATGTGCAAGCGGTGTTCAGTGTGTTACCAGCACAGTATATTTTGCTTTGAAAATTTATTTATGATCTGTTATGACACTGTCCTTATCTCAGCCTATATATTATTAATGATAGGCTGACCAATGAATGATAAACTGGAAGAGATTTGGAAGGAAACAGACCTAGCTTAATATGAGGTACTGTCATTGCATGTTTTTGGAGAGACTGAAGAATATGACAAGAAATCTCAGTAAAGATAAAATTGTGTGGGTGAGATTAGAACTGGACACCCCACAAATGCAAGTTTGAAGTGTTACAGTCCAAACTAACACACGTGGTTTGAATTATATTTGTATTACGCTGTTGACTTTTAATCACAAGGATTGTAAACCAAAGAATCCAAGTGACTCCAACTTTAGTAATTTGTTCTCGCTAAGACCGGAAATGAAGAAGAGGCCCTGTGCTGAGGTTCTTGCCCTTGGCTCTGCACAACTTAAGCCATGTACTGCAAAACGCTGTAATCACAGCTACAAAACATTGTCATTTTCTAGCAAGGTGCTTTGCTTTTGTTTCCTGTGAAATTAGACAAAAACTTCCCAAGCATGCAGGCATTTTGCCTGATAAGTGAAGTGTGGGTATAGAATTAATATATTTCTTTTCTTTTATTATAGAAAGCAAAGGATATTCCTGTGGGTCCAGAAGATAGCAAGGAACAAACAAAAGTGCAGAAGGCAGTGAGTCAATTTCTGTGGTTTATTTCAACAGCAAGAAATATTCTTGTAGTGGTTGTCTGTGCAGTCATGGCATATCTCTTTGAGGTCCATGGCTCACAACCATTCATTCTTACCGGCGTTGTGAAGCCAGGGCTTCCACCGTTTAGTCCACCTCCATTTTCAGCCCAGGTCGGCAACCACACTTACACCTTCCTGGAGATGGCATCAAACCTCGGTTCTGCAACATTTGTAGTTCCCCTGCTCGCAATTCTTGAGAACATTGCGCTCGCAAAAGTGTTTGGTAAGTATTAAAAAATATGGGTTTGTTGTATCTCTTGATAGGATGACAGTTTCTTATCTGACCAATAACTTCTGTGCCCTGTAAGGAAACTGAAGTTTGGTTATCATGCTCACAGGGGCTGCATCTGGACAGTACCCACATTTCGTTAAATCCAAATCATAAACATGCTCATTCCCTATCTCTTTGAAATTAAATTTAATATTGTCATTCCATCTATAACAAGATCTCACATGCAGCCTCTTCCCTTCATTTTCTGACCTACTGAGTTCTATGCATTTTTCATTCCCCCTACGCATATCCAAGAATATTCTTTACAACTACAATTATGAAATTTTCTGCTATGTAGAACAGCTGCATCGTTTGTGTCAAATGTAAGAAACAAAATGAGCTCTGTGTTTATAAAATGTGTCCTGCATGCTTGAAGTTACAGTCATAAATACAGCACATATAATCACCGGTATCCATGTTTTACAAACAAAAGGGTTTAATTTTCTCCATAACTACAGATTTATTGTATATATTGTAGTGTGACATGGAATTTGAAATGGCATGCATATAACCTCCTGACTTGCAAAACATTTTTTTCAAAATACATTTAAATGGAAAGTACTGCCGGTATGTAACCAAGACTGCCTATTTACCAGGTCTTCAGAGTGTCAACTTCTTCTGGATATTACTCCATGTTAGTTTGTGATATTGAATCTAAATTTTAAATTTTAGTACATCTATGATCAAATATTTTTGCCTGTCTTATCCAATCAAAGCTTTGTATTCTTTCATCTGTTATGATGGAAATTGATACTAGAAACAATGGAGACCTCAGCAGTGCCACATAGATGGTGTTCACTCCACTCCCTCCCACCTTCCACAAAGAAAACCAAGTAACTCTGCAATTTGTTATTACTTTTGAAAATTGCCCCAGTTGGATTGAAGTTTTGGGGCTTTTGTTACTAGCAATTTGTTCATAAGTTTAGATTTTCTGTTAATGTGTGTGTGTGTGTGATGAAATGTAGTGTGGAAATGGGTTTATGTTTCTTTTATGACACACACAGAACAAGAGCACCATGTTATAAACAAAAGAATATTTTGTTTGAAAATGTTAATCTTGGGGATTAATTATATTGTTTACTGCATTTCTGTTCTATAATTGTTAGTAGAATGTGACACTGAATTTCATATGTAACAGGTAGTAATGAAATATGGTTTTGAATAAATGTACCATAAAATCATCTTACATAATTTCAGTCCTGCAATTTTTTGAAACACACACACACACACACCACACACACACACACACACACACACACACACACACACACACACACACACACACACACACACACACACAGTGACTATCTGTCTAGAAGAAATTGAAGGGGTTGAATTTAGTAATAAGCTTTTTCTCTTTAACTGAACTTTTCATGCTGTCTTGTCAGACTTCCATACATTAGCACCATGTATACAGTTGAAGAAATATAATGAGTAGGCTATGGAATGGATGATCCAGAGTTTGAAACTCCACAGGGGCAAGAGACCTTTCTCTTCTCCAAACATCCCAACAAGCTCTGTGCTTACTCAGCTTCCTATTCATTGGGTACCAGGGTTTCTTTCTAGCACTAAAGCAGACGGGATGTGCTCTTGACCACTAATCTCCATCTAGTACTGTGATTAAGAATGATGGAACATTATGTCTGAACAGATACAACTTGAACATTTATCTAGAGTTGATAAAGCAATACTAAATAATGTGTGATGGGGTTCTTGTACTGGCATTTCTGAAGATTCAGGTCTTATGGGATATAATGCTGTGTCATTGGGAAAGAGACTTGCTGCTTGTCCCTAAACATGAAGGCTGTATGATCCTGTAAAATGTTGGGAAATACTTTTCCAACAACACTGTCAAATCCCACAAGAGATGAAGATTCAAAATTAAATAAAGTTAAGTATCATCTTTGTTCTGTTGCAGCCGAAGGAAAGGCCATAGATGCAACCCAGGAAATGATTGCAATAGGCATGTGCAACATTCTGTCCTCCTTTGTTAGTTCCATGCCAGTGTCTGGAGCACTGTCGCGTGGAGCTGTAAACCATGCCAGTGGTGTTGAAACAACATTTGGTGGTGTCTACACTGGTATGTAAATCAAACCCCTTTGGCTTTGAATGCTTGTTTATTTTTCAGAAGATGTAACAGTAATTCACTTTTTGACTTCTTCTGATTATATTCTCATTATGAACCTAATTCAGTTTCTGGAGCATGGTATAAGTTTATTTATAGTGATGTTCCTTTCAAATTTGTTGCAGGTATCCTTGTGATCCTCTCCCTCCAGTATTTCACTCCATATTTCTATTACATTCCAAAGGCATCCCTGGCCGCAGTCATTATTGCTGCTGTGGTGTTCATGGTTGAGTTTCATGTTGTGAAACCAATGTGGAGAACCAAAAGTAAGTCATTCTGCAGTTTTCTATATTATAGTACAGGGTGATCCTGAATGTGTCTCACATGCATTACAGGTGCTGCTCATGCAAGTTGCCTGTAAAAACAATATTTATGTACTTTATGTGTGCTCACAAGGGTGACCATAAACAGAATTTCAAAAGATACTGTAAAGAGAGAAGACTCCTAACTAACTGAAACTAACTTCTGACAGTTGAATAAGCAAAAATAAAAAGCCATCAGATAAGGGAAACATATTTGATTGGTGGATTCTACAGAAAGCTATAAGCCCTAGTGTTGCTGACAGAAAGCGCTAACTGCCTTCTCAAGCAGTGAACAGTGGTGCTACTGTCCCTCAAGTGTAACTTCTGAATCTTGTCTTGTTGGCCACCCCTGACTTAGTAATAATGGGGTGAGAAATAACTTTAGTAATTATAAATAACACACATATGTATTCTAAGCACAATGGTTACTTGGTTTTTATATGGCAGCACAGTGAATATGAAAAAATCCAGATCTTAATAATTTTTTACCCATATAAATTATACTCATGCCAGATTCAAAGTACAGTAGGTACAGTGGGTGGGTAGGTGGGTAGGTAGGTAGGTAGGTAGAGGTTCAAATATAGTAATTATGATCTTCCATGAAATCCTTTTCTGTCCTTGCCAGACAGTAAATAAACTGACTGTATGCATAAAGAATGAAGAAAATGAACAGTGGGTTGTAAAATTATTACCCATTCTGTTTAATACAAAGCAGTTATGTTCCTTGAACATTCTATGTAGTAATCATAATTGTCACTGTTTTTCAGAACTGGATCTAATTCCTGCATTTGCCACATTCCTTTCCTGCCTCTTCATTCGCTTGGAACTGGGAATAGTCATTGGCATTGGTATAAATGTTCTGTTCCTGCTGTATGCTTCAGCACGACCAAGTGTTCGTGTAGAAAAGGCTGTGGTAAGTACACTGTGAGAGAAAACCAACTTAATTGGAATGTAATGGGATCACTGACTCATGATTGCTGATCAGGTTTATAAATCTCTAATGACTGAGTTTAATTTTTCCCAAATTTTTAAATTCATTAATTAATATTAACACTTCTGAACTGATTAACAGGATTTTTGTGACCAGTAACTTAACCAACAATTTATTTTTATAGGTGTAAAATTACTGCACATTCAGGCAATGCTGTTGCATATCACAGGATGAAAATCAACATTATATGTCATGTGACTCATATAGTGTACTTAGAAAGACAAGTTGTGACCATGGAGCATTTTTTTAAATGTCTCAGTTATTTTCTACTTAATTCTTTTTTCTGAGGGAGAATTGAGTTTACTAGTTTGATTTCAATTTTCAGAAGATGAAATAAGGTTTTATATGGGTTGATAACTTCCAAAGGACATTGTTAAAAGTTGTATGTATTTTCAGAGCTCATCTGGTTGTGAATATCTCTTGATCACTCCAGACAGAAGCCTTGTATTCCCTTCTGTTGAGTACGTGCGAAATGTAGTGTGCAAAGCTGGCATGAAACAGGGATCTAGTTCTGTACCAGTTGTGATCGATAGCAGGCATATTCAAGGTGCTGACTTCACTGCTGCCAAGGTAGGCAACACATGTACTGGAAATGTTTTACAGTGTAGATTAAAATTTGATATTTTTATTGTTTTTCATGGAAATTTAGAGTGGGAATGGAATGTCACACAAAGAAAAGTACAAATGTATTATAGTTTTGCAGATTTCTTGACATCAAAATATGTGCAGTAATGAGATAGGCTTTAAGAAGACCTGCGTTTAGACACTATCTGAAATTGAAATGATTGACTTAGAAAATGGCACCTATGAATTTTGGTTTAATTTCATTTTATAAGTAATGTCCCAGCAAAAATTACATGCTTCTTTTTTTTTAAAACACTTTTATCTGCTGTGTACAAACTTTTGGGGTAGTGGGTGCAGCATTGAGAACTGCAGGTTGTGATTTCCTTAATAATGTCTTTTATGTCATTTTTAGTTTCGAAATAGCTTTAGATAGTCTGTTACTTTTTAAATGGCTCATTCATTTACATACATTTTTAATTACATACAATTTCTTGACCTTTCTATTTCCACCTCAGTTAGGTACTTGCACGTTACATATATATTTCTTTGGGTTTAGAGAAAATACTCCAGTGAGGTGTGATTTTTTTAAAATATAACTCTGTAACTGACAGAAATATTTTATACACTTATATTCATACATGTCTGCTGAGCTGTCTGTGGTGAGATCGCAAGGAGAAGTCTTAATGTTTCAAATACATTTCTTGGGCTTGATATATTCCAGATGTTGTGTGGGTTGGACAGTTGCTTAGGGTTCAACAGTTTTCAGTATAGTTTTGTTAACTGTACTTGATGCGAGTAAATTATTTCGTGATATTGTATTGTATTGTATTGTATTTATTCATCGTTCATCAAATCCTTACAAGGCATATACCTACTGGATATTGAACTTGTCATATATAGAAACAATAATGGAAAACTATGAATTACAATTATAGTGAA
>Ga0131853_10022203_pt1 | contig 11492 bp, 6 predicted proteins | sample TergutLab28metaG_FD_92764 | JGI IMG/M metagenome (GOLD analysis project Ga0131853, IMG submission 92764) | Labiotermes labralis P1 segment gut microbial communities from Petit-Saut dam, French Guiana - Lab288 P1 (version 2) (version 2) | ecosystem: Host-associated > Arthropoda: Insects >...
CACACACACACACACATATATATATGTGTGTATATATATATGTATGTATGTAAGTTTAAATTTTTAATCGCATTGTAAGTTTTTATATACAGTGGTGCTGATAAGTTCTTAGCCCGACCAGGAAGGAAACAAGCTAATGTTTCTGTCAGAATGGCATGGCTTTCTTTCGGCGCCTTGCCTTGCAGGAAAAAAAAAACTTGATGCCAGCTCGCACCTCGATGTTGTTGAAATCGCGCGCGTCTCTCACATGCTTCTGAGCTTGTTTCCTTCCTGGTCGGGCTAAGGACTTATCATCACCCCGGTACAGGCCTGCTGATGATCGGGAAGGACTGAATATGTAGTCTTCTTACAGTACACAAAGATACTCTGCATTACTTGTGTAAGACAGTGGTTTAACTGATTGCTTTTGATCGCTTGAAACATGCCGAAATGAAGTCCATTAAGTTAAACTGAGCATCAGTCATTTAAGAAACTAAGATTCTTTTGAAGATTTTTATTTCTTCGTAAGTGCTGTCCTATATTCTGTTAGCGAGGTATTTAGTTACCATAGTAACCCTCTGTCTGAAACATCTTTCTTTTACTGTGGTGACAGAAGCATTGAATTCTTCGGGAAAGTTAAATAGGCCTACAGAACGACACAACGTCACTCCACAGAATAAGGAGGTGATTGTAGCTCCGGCCGGGGGAAATTCACATCGCACATAAAATGATCATCTTCCACGTTGTCCCTATAAAACCTTGCTTTATGCACATTTTAAGCCTCTGTCTAGAACCTTACAGACAATAAAGTACTGAAATGTCAGTCGTCTCGGTACACGTTGGAAGATATGAACCGATTTGTAGTAGCATAACGACAATTTCGACAGTGTTCTAATTTTCGTAAATTATACTGCAAAACAAGTGGGTGTAAAGTTACCCATTTGCACAGATAAGACTTTCTGTCTGTTGTACCCTCATTTCCACCGATGTTATTGTATCAAGTAATGGAAAAAGATGAACATCTATTTACAGATTCTTTTCCTTTTTTCTGAGAAGAATATTTGAAGCGAGCAGTAATAAGCCACAGACAGCAAAGTAATTCTTTACAGTTACCATTTCCCCTTTCTTACTGTTATGCTTATAGTAATGGAATTGTATGTCATAACAATGGGCATATAAAGCCCATATGAAATCTTCATATCCTATTTTAAGACATCTTCCTTTAGGCCGCAATATGCACATTTTCGCTAGACGCTACGAACTATTTCATTCTACACATAACTGTTTCGCGGGTCCCAGTGGCCGCGCGGTCTAAGGCGTAGGTCTACGGCCGCTCGCCTGCTGAGACTGTGGGTTCGAGTCCCACCGGGGGCATGGTTGTTTGTCTATTGTGAGTGTTGTGTGTTGTCGTGTGGAGGTCACTGCGACGAGCTGATCATTCATCAAGAGGAGTCCTGCTGACTGTGGTGCGTCGTAATGTGTGATCTAGAAACCTCGTGAATGAGGAGGCCCTGACCCACTGGGGGCTTTCGCACCAAAGACAAACAAAACACACAACTGTTTCGCTAACCGCATTTTTGGAAGTACAGTGACCATCAAAACGCTCAGAAAACTCGGTGTAAACAAAACTCAGAATTTATTCCAAGATTGTTTATTGGAATTCAAAACTTCCATGAATAAACTTGTTTTGTTCGTTACTGTAATATGGGTATGACTCAGTGCGTATATCTGTTTCTGATAGAACCTTAGAATTGGGATGAGGGTTCCTGTTGGCGCATCGTGATGGGAAAACTGTTTATAATTTATCGTCATTGTTGTTTTCATAATTTTTAGAGTCACTTCCGCATGAACGATATCATAATACACAGATTATCTGTAAGTGCTATGTAATAAGTAATTACGCTAATAGCTGTGGACTACCGAACAAAGTTTAAACGTCCGTGCAAAAAATACGTGTTAAACATAAACGAGCAGGTCGATTTAACGGTAACGTACTATGTTCGTATTCTGGAGGTAAGCGTTGTGAATCTTTCTCCAAATTATGCTAGTCTTCGTAGTTTTTCTCAGCTTCTCTTTCGATAATCCGCCATTTGCTCCTCCAAATCTTTACCTATTTCCTAATTTATAGAAGGCTTTATTCCCACCAGTTGAGACGCTGTACACTGTAACTTCTGTAGCTGATATATTGCCGTAACCTAACCTTAGGTACTGAAGAGTGGTTTCCTCAGTATTTAATGCTGAGGAGAATATCGTCATTTTTACATCGGTAGACGTCAAGTCAGTGCCATATTTTACTGATTGTGCGTTATACAGTAGGGAAAGATGATTTTTAAAGTGGGTTTGGTGCGTAACGTCTCAGAATCCAAAGGTCGCTTGATAATGTAAACTTTAACATTTTTGCGGCGAACAAGATTTGCTTCTTGGCTATCATCGTACAAATTTTATAACACAGAATGCCACACTGTATTTTGAAATTATTTTATCCACACAGTTGATTTTGTATGAAAACACTCCCCTTCTCAAATTTGTAATTTGAACTGATTGGTGATTTTATTTCAGTTGCTTCCAATAAACACTCATTCAGACCAAAAATATTTCCCAGCAACTCATCGCTGGCACTAACTGGAACACGACTGTATGCCGGAGGCCGCCGTTTGAACCTTGACCGATTTATCTTGGTTTTCTTGCTTTCCTCAGACGCTTCATGGCGCATTGTATGGCCATGTTGGTTGGCATGAATGTCAATCTACCCTCTTGTTGGGCCGAGGCACGCATTAATGTGGCAGAGGCTCTGCTTGGCGGTCATTTCGAAAGATACCCATCGAACTATAATTGGCACATAATTGCCCACACCTGGCACAGATGGAAGGAAGGCATTACTCGTTATATGGCAATTGGAGAAATATAATTGGTGTTGTTAATGGACTGGTCTCGTTTCTATATCGAAACCTTTCTATTGGCAGTTTTTATTGCTTAGCGACAGACGGAAATTTTCGTTATAGTGTCGCCGATTGAGAGTGTTGGGGGAGGGGGGAGGGAGGATGGTATGCAGTGGGACGTAATTTAAGCTGTGAATCATTCGGACGCGATTTAATATAACGATTTACAGACAGGCGTAATTCTATGAAAGTCTCTAGAGCTTTATTTTCTGTACTATCTTCACCTGCTTACACCGTTGGTAGCTCTGTTTTCAAAACTGGTACTGTCTGAAGGATAGACTTGTAAATTAATTTGCTGTTCAAACAGAGGAAAAGACAGAGGTAGAAAAAATATAGGAAAGGATATTGTAGAGGAAGAAAGTCGTGAAAGATAAAAGTATTAGTAAGTTACTTCGCGCTGAATATAGATAAGTATTCGCAACGTATATCATATAGAATTCGTAATTACGTGTAATGAAAATATACGAATAGGCAGGTCTTGAAGTTTTTTACGGCCATGTGGTTGAGGGATCGTCACTGGCTAAAGAATTCCCATCTGCTAGGAGGAACACTGAAGATGAAGGCATTTTGTTTCTTCGAAACGGTGGACCCCGATTACAAAGTCTAGGGCCTTGACAATGTTGGCACTTTCTTTTCGTCTAAACGGGAGCGGCTTACGAGGTATGTGCCATTGACAGTGAAGCACTGTGTTTCCCTTAAACTTCTGGGAGCGGTTACCCAGTGAAGGCGGCGTCAAGTGCGAGAAGATCGGGGTCATCATACATGAGTTGTTTTATGATGACACGACGACACAAAAGCTTGTAGATGAGCATTTCATATATTTTTTTTAATTGTCACGTGGACATTAGCAAAGTTTTGGTAGATATTAATTACCTTTTGTACCCGTACGAATCAGTTGGGTGAGGCACTGCGTTACAAGCCGGAAGGTCGCGGGTTCGATTCCCGATAGTGTCATTGGAATTTTTATTGACATAATACTTCCGGCCGCACTATGGCTCTGGGGTTGACTCAGCCCGTAACAGAAATGAGTACCAGGAATATTTCCTGAGGGGTAGAGTCGGTCGGTGTGTGGGGCTGGCAAACTTACCACTTTCATGTGCCGATTGTCTTGCAATCTGGGATCCTAAACTTCCTGGAAACCTCGGGACTTGTTCAGGCCTGTAATGGGATTGCTTTACCTTTTTAACTGAACGAAGAATTCACATGTAGAATCTTTAAAAATTCAATAAACAAAAATTGCAGAATTGCGATCTTAGTAAACATTAAACATTGTACTTACTGGTGCTTGATGGGTAATTATACGCAACCTGTAAATAAGAAACAAAAGCTTCTTCATAAGAAACAAGACGTTGAATCGACAGGCCTTCCTCGAGTGGAGATAAAGGGAAGTATATGATTCCCTTAACCTCTGCCTGAGGCAGCACTGTGAGTTCTTAGCTCTAATATTTTTGTTAAAAAAGCAATATTTTGAGAAGGATTTTATAAAAACAAAGGAGATTGCCATAAATGCCGAATCATAAGCTTTCTAAAAATGCCTGTCTTTAAAAAATCCGTTCGATAGTTCAGTACATCTTATTGTCGCAAACAAACGATACACAAATTAATGCTAAAGTGTGGAGTATGCAGTATTCTGGAGGAATTCCTGTGGGAATTCTCTTCTAGTACCTTGAAATATGCAGTGACAGGATTTCTTAGACAGTCTGTAGTTAACCTTTCCTATGGCAACACGTCAGCTTCGTCACCTTTCTTTCGGTCCGAATTAAACCTTGCAGATGGCAGGGCTGTTAATTGGATTATGTATAAAACAGGAACACTAATGTGAAATAAAACTGTGGATACATATGAAGCAGATATTGATAGATATATCACTTATTAGAAATTGTCTGTAACTCTAATAGTTGTGTGTTGTAGAGACCACATATTTGTGGCAGATGCGTTCAATTAATAGCCAGCAGAAACCACATGGTTCTGGCAAGTAATGTAATGGCGTACATGCCAAGAAATTTCCGCATGAGTGAGATGCGTCCAGTTCCAGACCACAGCTTATGCGGCACCAGTGCTAACCATGCGACTTGATCTCGCTATAGCATCTGTAGCAGTAATTGACAGCAGTCTGAATCCTTTGATTCACCGAAACAAAACTAAGACTTTTTAAGCTGTTTGCATTATAAATGTCTATCAGTCTCTCTAAGAAACCTTTGCGCCATCTGAATGTGAGAAGGTTCAAGCTTTCGGAACTGACAGTAAATATAAAGGCCTTCGTATAATCTTTATCGTTGTACCGTGCATTTTGTAGTTTATTTAAGTAACACACCAACAAATGCACATATATAGTCTTTAATAATCTAAAATTTACGTTAAAACACTTAAAACGCACCCACATGTTTCGATCTACGATCATCCTCAAGGAGCACACTTTGTTCCTTGCTGAAGTTAAGTTTAAAACACTCAGTAAATTGCTTCGTTATATTAATTGGGTGTTGTGGCAGCATGTGGGTGCGTTTTAAGTGTTTTAACGTAAATTTTAGATCATTAAAGCCTTCGTATTAGTTCAGGTTTCTGGATATTTCGAAAAACGTGTAAACAAATTTGCAATCTTCAGATATACATAATAACTTTATAATGGAATTCAATTCTGCAAGCGTGTCTAATGAGAAATTATGAATATTAAACGTCTCGAAGTTTGAATCGACTTTAGTCGGAAGAGACCAAGGAATAAGTGGAAGTTTGACGTTAATTTTTAACGTAACGCACTGAGTTAATCTAGAAAAGACTAAGATGTGTCTGGTTTCATGTTAGGCTGCTATAAGTACCGAAATGAAATTTCGGGGGCCCATTACATTCAGGGCGTTCCTTGACTGCCTGAATGAGTAGGCAGTAGTAGGAAGTTGTCCTGCGCCGTGAAGTTAGATATAATCCATTTTGTCAAGAGCCGTTTTAAAGTTTTGACTTTCTTTGCCGCTCGTAACGAGAGAGCTCAGCTCTCGGACGGGTATAGGTCTAATTAAGATACATCCTGATGATCTCTGTTTCCAAAAAGTTAGAATATTCTTGATTAGCTGGAAGGCCATTGCGTTCTCATTGACTCTGCTCCACAGAGTTAATGAATTATAATAGAATTCATGTTAAAGTTAATAATTTTCATTAAATTTAATTTTTTATTGTTTTTTAATTCACCTCTGCTCATTTGAAAATATTATTTTTTTTACGTGACTCATTCCACTGTTTTGGATATATAAAAACAAACAAATATATCCCTCAGACCCAACGTATATTTATTACACATAGGATTCCAAATGTGCACAGTCACTGCTATGAATTCTGGGTTATCTGCAAGCGCACTTGCTACAACTGTTTTTATTTCGAAATATGAAATATAGAGTTATACCCAAACTATATGTATATATATATATATATAGCTGTAAAAATTTCTTTATATTTTACTTTCCCGTAGAAACTATATATATATAGCTGTAAACATTTCTTTATTTTTTTCAGTTTCCCGTAGAATTAAAACATATTAAGATTGGAATATCAAACTAACAACATTGCAGGTGTAAATTTTCCTTTTGATCTTGTTATGTGTATAGCCCAATGAAGGCTATACGATTAGCCGACACATGTAGCCGTTTGTACCTTTAATGAATATGTTTTGTGTTTTGCGGATTGCAAGTTGTTTCTTATCTTATGTTTTGTTATAGAACAAATAGTGAAACAGCGCATTGAGGAAAATTACATATATCTATAAATATTGTACAGCTAGTTGATGGCTTAGTCCATACAAGCCGAGACATGGGACTGATTGTTATAAAAAAATGTCAGTCGTGCGCACAAATATATTCTACGAAATTATTACTATAAGACATAAAATGAATACTTTTCAGCATATCGAAACTTTATTTTTGTTTTTATATTTGTACACCCCTATTTTCCATTCCGCGTGCTTAATCGTTTGTCATATTTTAGCGTAAGTTAGTCATAAAATTTACACGATTTTAATGTGTTTACGTGTATAGAGGGAACAGGGTGCTGTAATATTAGATGAGTGTCGGCCAGAAATTAACGTTACACGGCACACGTTAGGGTCTCCTTTATTTTCAGCTCTAATAAGACAAGCCCTAATTTAAATGCACTGCATTCCCGCTGCTTAGTCCCAGTAACAACTGTGGCATTTATCACGAAGCCTAATGAGCTCTTCTATTCTCTGTTAATGCAAGTCCCTGTCCTGCGCTACCAGCCATCGCGTCACAACTGCTTGTATTGCGCGATTATTTTTAATTTTGCGGAGGCCATTATTTTGCTTCACAGCTCATAATGGGTGACAGTAGCTTCGAGATCAATTCCCTTGATGTAATCGCAGTCAGAGTTGTTTCCCATTTGCAAAATTGTGTACCATGTAAACTCATTTTCTGATCGATCACCGTGTAAGTCAGGTAATTTAACATGTAGTTTGCGAACTGTGAAGTGTTTATGAAACCTTTCATATTCTCTACAGGGGGGTTTCGTTCATAAACGTAATTAACACTTTGTAGGTAGAACGTATTCTACAATTTTCGTTATAATATCGACATTCTTGTATTTATTATGGTTTATTTTATGAAGCTGTAAAAATCACGTATTATAAACGGTCGAGCCCTTCGCTGTTCAGAGATGTTAAATACTGTAGGTTGGTAGTTTTTGCCAGTGTTTCGGGACGGCCTATCGCTGCCATCTTCAGGGGTCCAGCAGTTCCAGGTTCTTCTTTCACTGATTGACTCTTAAACAAGTGGTCGATATGTTGTCTCGAAACGTCGGTAACCAACTACCATCCTACAACGCGTAAGATCCCGGAAGAGCGAGGGCCTCAATTGCACCGCGGCGGAAACCTGAAATCTGGCATAGATAATGTCGAATGGCAGGATTACTGACGAATTAATGAACTGGAAGTCACTTTCAGCGAATCGGTAATGGCGTAATAGCGGGTAAAGGTAAAGTTTTCCCGCTACAAGCCCGGTGTGGCCCAGAGGGTGGGTAGAGGTATAGCTCTACTCTTCCATGACCGCGGCACTAGAAGGGGGTGATTGGTCAGCAGCACGCTCCGGCCGGACTTTACCCCGGGAAAGGCTCGGTACCCATTTTACAGGAGGCTGGGTGGACCCCAGGGCCGGTCTGGATGGGCGGAAAATCTCGTCCCAACCAGAGTTCGATCCCGGACCGTCCAGCCCGCAACCAGTCGCTATACCGACTGAGCTACCCGGCCCACCGTGATAGGGGGTAGTACCTGGGATTGCTGGAGAAGCTGAGGGAAACCACGAAAAATGATCCAGTGTGCACGCCGAATTTCGAAACGGGCATTTCAAGTTGCTAAGTCTGCGAATAAATTTCTTCTTGCCGGCTGCATTATGTCCGTGGCCTGAACGTCGATTTGTCGAGGTTGGTGCTTAGAGCCTCCATCCTTCTTAGTGGTAAGTTTAGTCCATGGGAAACATGGGAATCAAATATGATTAACTTTGTGGCAAAGATGAATACGTGATTAACAGTAGTGGCTTATGGTCTGGAAATCTGAGATCTTGTGACCCATATCAACAAGTACGCATCCACCATCTCGGAATTTGCTGATGATAATTTTAAATACGTTCGGATACCCGTGGAACGCCTCTTCCGAAAATGTATCCGTTCATGTAAGGAATGTAAACTGCTAAACAGATTTTCATGAATTCTCTTATGAAGGAATCGCGTACTTATAACTTTAGAGCCCCTTCAATTTTGGTTACATTCCGACAAAAGTGACATCCAATTTACATGCAGACTTCTACTAATTTGAATTATGATAAGATCAGTCAAAACACGACAGTTAATTCTATCTAAGAGGCCAACATCAGTCCAACATCAGGTTGAGCACAAAAATTCGAAATCTCGACATCTTACAGTGGGTATCAGCAGCATAACATGGGTAGAATAGCCTTGAGAAATAAAATTTACATAAATGTGTTTATAGTTTTAAACAAGACTAAATCAAGAATGTATCAATGTGAAGGTAAATAAGTAATAATTTCAAAATGTTGAAATTTTAGAAGGTAAAACCACTAACAGCGGAGGTTATTCTTCAGAGGACGGCCAGTGTGATTTGTGTAGTGTTCTGGCGTATTTGAAGGCCGAACTGGGCTCATGGTGATTTTAATCGTTAAAAATGGCAATGTGGATGAATTCTCCTAAAATGAGATTTCTAATCGTTTCTTCACACTTCTGCAGGGTAGTCTGCTAAATATTTACTTCAGTGGAATCGTAAATTATAAATTGTATTGATCGGTCGTGGCCTGTTTTGAGGCATTATCCCGGAATTTCCCTCGAGGTCAGATGAAATATTGTAAAACTCACTCATTAGGGCCATACAGTAGTCCGGATTCGAACCGGCTTCCTCCGGCCTAAAAGAGTAGAAATTTAAATTTGTGTTGGCATGCTCTTTGCTTTTGGTAAGATACAGACTCAGTTACTATGCCTACATTTCGAACATAGAAAAAAATTTTCCTAAGTCAAAATATATTAAACCATAGCAACCGTACTAGTTTCAGCTTATGACAAAATTCTACTTTCGGAATACATGGCTGCCTCAACTGAATACCGGATGTTAGCCCCTGGCCTGTCACCGCGCAGGTATGGGTTCAATCCCAGGCCAGTTCATGGGGGATTAGAGGCAAAAACAAATTGTCAGTGGGACAAGCTTATTTGGCCGTACTTCGACTTTCTCCTGTCAGTGTTATTTCACCAGTAATCTGTGCTTATTTATTCGCGTATAAACAAAATTTTATAACTTGATAGCGTCGCTAAATATTTCGCTTTTAACGAACTAGATTCCTGCATGCAGCATGGTGCTTCAAGCGGATTTTAAACCAATGAGATGGTTGAGTGTGTTCTGTACTCATCTGGCTATGGATCGTGACAGGTTGCGAGCTCTTGTGAAGACGTTAATTAACCTCTGGTTTCAGTAAATTTAGGGGACCATCTGTAATCGTTTAGCAACTATTAGCTTTTTATGAGTTATTTTGTTCCATGGAGTTAGTGCTTTAAAATCCTATCAGAGTGTACTTGAAATGCACTGTGATGGGAATCGAAAAATGAACTGTTCTATTCTCTGTGTGCCGTCTGTCCGTTGATGATCTACTAGAATGGTTTTAACAATATTACCACTTTTATAGCTGAATGCCATTTTAATGGCCTACTGTACAGTCATGAGAATAAAACTCTGTGTCATTATCACGGAGCAATTTCATCGTTAATGCCACTGAAGAACACTTTGTTCAGCAGTCGTACAGCCAGCAGCACAAGCTTCAAGCTTTTCATTTAATTTATTATGAAAATTCATATTTCTGTGTAATGTTAACCAGAGTAGAAACGCATTGTTTCGTAACGAAATTATTCAATTTTTTTTTTTTTAGTTTTTCCCTGTCTGTGGAACACGTAAATGCTTACATTACGTAACCCCATGCAGCAGATTTCTTCCTGAAAGTAACAGTCGATTTTCATGACCGTGCTCACAGAAGGAAGAAGAATCCTACTAATATAGTCACTCCCTCTTTTTAATCTACATTAATATTATATTTCCATCGACAGAATAAGTGATGGGAATTTTGGACTCTCTGTGATGGTAGTGTTACCAGCTTGGTGACAGTGTAACACTACCTTAATTAAGAATTATTCTAGGACGGTAAGAAATGTGACTTTGAAAGGGGAGTAGTGGCAAATATATGAATTGAAGTGTCAATGTAGCATAATTTAGCTTTGAATATAATTATCTAATCACACATCCTAAGGTGGGAACGAGTTAACTGTACTGTCACAGGGTGGACATACTTAACAATATTGTGGAACAGTAGAACTTGACGCAATTCATGAGTTCCATGGAAGCATAAGAGGCAAATGATTCTTCAGTAAATAAAAAAAAATGTCTTATTGGAATTCAACACATAGCCCTGCCATTGCATTTACTTAATTCTTAATTTTAGATGTTAAAACAGAATAAAATAACTGCATACAAGATTAATAGATTTTCCCCAAGTTGTCTGAAGATAGGTTATATTCGCAGTGCCCATTTTAAAGCACACTGGTTACCGGGTGTTTCCCGGGGTTAATGCATGTGGGCGAGGCGCTGACCACCCACCCCGACCCATTGCCAAGGTTAAGAATGGGTAGAGCTATACATGTACTCTTCCTCTGTTGGCCTTATGATAAGACAGGGGAATTATTTTACCGTATTAATGTGGCAATTACAAGTAACATGACTGTAATTAACTACCTGTAGGCACGACTATATTGAACAAGTGAAAACCGTCCCTAAGGGCGCATCACTGAAGTGAAGAAAAGGATATAATAAAGCTAAAGCAGTCCCGGTACAGACCTGGAATGGTCCAGAGGGTTCCAGGAAGTCAAGGTTCTCAGATTTCATGACAACGGCACAGGATGGTGGTAAGGTTTTCAGCCTTACGCACCGGCCGCCTTTACCCCCAGGAAATGCTCCTGGTACTCATTTCTGTTAGAGGCTGAGTCGACCCCAGGGCCATAGTGCGATCGGAAGGATTTTATGTCAATAAAAAATTC
>Ga0131853_10022204_pt1 | contig 11491 bp, 7 predicted proteins | sample TergutLab28metaG_FD_92764 | JGI IMG/M metagenome (GOLD analysis project Ga0131853, IMG submission 92764) | Labiotermes labralis P1 segment gut microbial communities from Petit-Saut dam, French Guiana - Lab288 P1 (version 2) (version 2) | ecosystem: Host-associated > Arthropoda: Insects >...
ATACCACTTAGGGAGCGTGAGTATCCTGGCTTTAGAAACAATATAACTCTTATGCGTGATTATACTAGAGATGGCAAGATTGATGAGGCTAAAAAAGTACAAGAAAAAGTAAAAGGTATCCTCAAATTAGAGTTTTGTGAGCCTGATTTTTGTACGCTTTATCGTTTGACGGAAGTTTTGTTGTTTCAAGAAGAAAAAAAGCTAGATGATGCTGAAGAGCTTTTATCGTCTTTGCAAAAAGATGTGGATAGCTTTAGTAGTGAAAATATATTTCATTATAATAGTTGCATGGGGTCGCTTTATTCATTGCAAGATGATGAGGAGAACGCACTTCCTTATTATAAAAAAGCGTATAATCTAAGAGATTCAAGTGCATTTATTTCTTTAGAGGATAAGAATAGACTGTGTTTTAATTTTGCTAAGTGTTATACTAGTCTTGAACGCCCTCATCGTTCAATTATGGTTATAAGTAGACTTGATAGAGGAAATGCGCTAAGGCAGATATCAATATCCAACTTATCAATTGATATATTGCAGGCAAATAACTATACAATGATTGCTATATATGAGGAGTCAGAAGAAATATTGCAAAAATGTCTTTTAGATGCTACTAGCCTTGATAATACTTTTTATATTGGATTAACTAATCTAAGTTTCGGAGTTCTTTATATATACAAAGAAGAGTGGGCGGATGCTGTTAAGTATACAAAACAAGCAATACCGTTTCTTGAGAAAAATTCAAGATTTCATCTAAATGCATTATATTTCTGTGCAAGGGGTTCAATTGAACTTAAAGATACAGAAGAGGTATATGCAATATTGAAAGTTTTTGAATCATTAGAAAATAAAAGCGAAGCAAACGAGGTTTTGTATAATACCATAAAACATATTATGGCAATCAAAAGTTATAAATCTCAATTTTTTGAGGATTCCGTAAATTATATAGAAGAGGTGTCTATCCCTTTCTTTATTAAATCAAGGGATAGTATGGAAGCCGCAGTGCTTTATGAGCTATTAGAAAAAACTTATGGCAAGAGAAAAAAGTTAGAATCATATAGAGCGAGTAAAGAAGCGAAAGAACTTTATAAGAAAATATTTTTTGACCATGAGGGCGGTGACATTAAATGAAGAAAAATGAAATTACAGTTTAATTTCACTGTACAGCAGTTAAAATAAAACAAAAAAACTTGCTAAATCATAAACTAATGACTTAGCAAGTTTTTTTATATAAAAATTATATGCAAGCTTATACTTTTTTAGACGAAAGCAGCAAGAAAAGCAACACTCCAACAAGTGCCCCAGCGGAGTTTATAAGCATATCACTTAAAGCACAAACCCGCCCGGGAACAAAATACTGATGAATTTCATCAATAACTCCATACAAAGAAGCAATACCCCAAGCCGTGATTACCATGGCTTTTTTATTTGTTATAAAATATTTAAGTGAGTTAATTACACAAAAGCTAAGTACAAAATAAGCAAGAAAATGAGCAGTTTTTCTTACAATAAAATTAAGTACTCCAAGTGTTTCTTCACTAATTCCAAAGGTGTCTCTTATATACTCAGCTATTGCCATACTTGCTTCCCCGGATTCTGTTCCGGGGATTGATGATGAAATAAACAAAACTACCATCATTAAAATCGACATTAATATCCAAAAAATCTTCATGAGTTATTTTCCTTTCTTAAATACTACACAAGTATAACATTACAAGCCGATAGAAGATACTTGGGAATATTTTGTTTGGAAACTCTTACAAGCTTGCAAACAATAAGCCAACTAGTATATAATTTTTTCCTTAGAAAATATCAGGAGAATTGTATGCGTATAATAATCGGACTTGGAAATATTGGAGACAAATATAAAGGCACACGCCACAATGTGGGCTTTGAAACTATGGATAAACTTGCATATGATTTTAATATAAACCTAAACCAAAACAAAAGATTTAAAGCATATGTTGGCGAAGGCAGAATAGCAAACAAAAGTGTAATGCTTGTTAAACCAACAACATACATGAATTTAAGCGGTGAAGCAATTCGTTTAGTTTTAGATTTTTACAAACTAACCGAAGAAGATATAATCGTAGTTTATGATGATGTTTCCTTAAAAGTTGGAGAAATTCGTGTGCGTGAAAAAGGCAGTGCTGGTGGGCAAAAAGGTATGGTGAGTGCCATTGCTCACTTGGGAACTGACGAGTTTACACGTGTCCGCATTGGGGTAGGGGACAAGCCCCCGGGTTTTAACCTTTCCGACTATGTACTAAGCAGGTTTTTAAAAGAAGAATGGGACGACATGATTAAAGGTATCACAAAAGCAGGCGACGCAGTCGAATTAATATTAAAAGAAGATACAAAAGCGGCAATGAATGTTTATAATAAAAAACCACCTAAACCCCCAAAGCCAAAAAAACCTAAACTTGAAAATGAGGAAATCACCGATGACCCATGCACTACTTAAACCCCTAAAAAATTCCACCGAATTTAACAAAATAAACGACCTTTTAAATAATGATGGCACTCGCACAATGTGGGTAAATGGTGCAGTTGACGCTCAAAAATGGCATATGACAGCCGGAATCCTAAGTGAACAGCAAAAGCCGGCTTTAATAATTGCACCTTCGGAACTTAAAGCAAAAGAAATTTATGAAGATTTAATATATTTTTTTAGTGAGTCATGTTTTATTTACCCAAGCCGTGACTTGCTTTTTTATGCTGCCGATGTAAAAAGCCCGGACATCACCCGTGGTCGAATGAAAGTTTTGGACAGGCTGCGTTTCGCAAAAGAAAATAGCCCTCCCATTATTGTTCTTTCTGCTGAAGCTTTGCTTGACAGAATGACCCCAAGTTATACCTTTGAGCGGTATAATATGAATTTAAACGTCGGGGATATAGTTTCACCGGAAGAGACTATAAAAAAACTTGTACGCATGGGATACGAAAGAAGTGGACTAATTGAAGGTCCAGGTCAATTTGCCCTGCGTGGAGGGATTTTAGACATCTATCCAATAGTGGGACACTATGCATTAACCAAAAAACAAGCGGAAAGCGGACAGCGTCCCCATTTGGATAAATCGCAAGCTTTGCGTATAGAATTTTTTGGAGATGATGTTGATTCTATTCGCTTAATTGACGCACACTCGCAGCGTTCAAGTGAAAATCTACACTGCTTTGAAATATACCCGGTTCGTGAGCTTGTTTACGATAAAAGGCGACAACAGGACGCAATAGAAAAAATAAAAAAAGCCGCAAAAACTCAAAAGGAAGCGTTGATAAAAAGCGGTAATGATAAAGAAGCAAAAATACTTGAAGACTGGATAAAATATACGCTGGAAGACTGGAGTGTCGAGCTGGGAGGTTCTGCCGACGCATTTTTACCATTTTTTTACGAAGAAGAATATAATCTAATCGACTACCTGCCGGAAGACACAATAATCTTCTTCGACGACCCAAACCCTATTGCAATCCATATGGAAACAGTTTGGGCAGAGTACGAGGACAGTACTTCCCACCGCTTAACAGCAGGGCGGCTGCTGCCAAAACAAATTGAGGTAAAAGTAACATGGGAACAAATCCTTCATAAAACAGGCAGGTTTAACAGAGTTTTATATTCCTCAATGTCAAGCAGTTTAAATGAGTTTCCAAAGGTTATGGAAATCCAACTTAAAGCACGTGCATGTATGCCACTTCGCCATAAACCAAGTGAACTAAAACAAGACCTTGATGTATGGCTAAACAAAGGCTATCAAGTAGCAATACTTGCAGGACCAAGGCGACATGGTGAGCAAATTAATGCGGCAATTACAGAAATGAACTTGTTAAGCCGCTTTGCAGAAACATTGGAAGACCAAAACCTTGCAATTGGTGTTGTCACCGTAAGTCGTGGAACATTTTCTGTTGGATTTGAATATCCGGATATTAAGCTTGTTGTAATCACAGACAAGGAGCTTTTTTCGGCAGAAAAAGCTAGGAGACGAAAAAAACGCAAACAACAAAACACCGAAAAAATAAACAATTTTACAGACCTTAGAGTAGGCGACCATATTGTCCACGACAATCACGGAATAGGTGTATTTAAAGGAATCGAGCAAGTAACAAGTGACGGGCTAAGCCGTGATTATTTAAAACTTGAATACAGCGATGGCGGTCATTTATATATTCAAACTTCACAAATGGATATGATTAGCCGCTACATTGGAAAGGAAAACGCAAAACTTTCAAAACTTGGCGGTGAAGGTTGGAAAAATGCTAAAGCCAAAACACGGCAAGCAGTAGAAATTTTAGCGAAAGATTTAATTGCTCTTTATGCCAAACGTCAAGCAGCAAATGCACACCCATATGGTGTGGACACTGTATGGCAAAACGAATTTGAAGGAATGTTCCCATACCAGGAAACTGATGACCAACTTGCAGCAATCGAAGATGTGAAAAAAGATATGGAGTCCACAAAAGTAATGGATAGGCTTATTTGTGGCGATGTTGGTTATGGCAAAACAGAAATTGCAATCCGTGCTGCGTTTAAGGCTGTACAGGATAATAAACAAGTAGCATATCTTGTGCCAACAACAATTTTGGCACAGCAGCACTATCACACCTTTGTAAAACGTATGAGGGATTACCCTGTTGGGATAGAAAGACTTTCACGTTTTCAAACAAAAAAAGAGCAGCAAATAGCAATAAGTAATATGGAAAAAGGTTTATCAGATATTGTAATTGGAACTCACAGGCTCTTGTCCAAAGACGTAAAGTTTAAGGATTTGGGTCTAATTATCGTGGACGAGGAACAACGTTTTGGGGTAGGGCATAAGGAAAAACTGAAAGAGTTAAGGGCTGATGTTGATGTTTTAACATTAACTGCAACTCCAATTCCACGCACACTTCATTTTAGTTTAACCGGTATTCGTGACATGAGTATCCTGGACGAACCTCCGGAAGCACGCCAACCGGTGCAAACATATGTAATGGAGTATAACCAGGAATTTGTACGTGATGGCATAAACCGGGAACTTGCCCGTGGCGGGCAGGTTTATTACTTACACAATAGGGTAAGCAATATTTCCGAAGAAGCAATGCGAGTCCAGCAGCTTGTTCCGCAAGCAAGAGTTTCATTTGCTCATGGGCAAATGAGTGAAATTGAGCTTGAAAATATAATGCATGATTTTGTTGAAGGCGAAATTGATGTACTTGTTTGTACTACAATTATTGAAACAGGGCTTGATATTCCAAATGTAAATACAATAATTATACAAAATGCTGATTTTATGGGGTTAAGCCAGCTCTATCAATTACGGGGAAGGGTAGGGCGTTCTAACCGCTTAGCATATGCATACCTTATGTACAGGCGTGATAAAATTTTAAAAGAAGAGGCAGAAAAACGCCTGCAAACAATAAGAGAGTTTACCGAATTTGGTGCAGGTTTTAAAATTGCCATGCGTGACCTGGAAATTAGAGGTGCTGGAAACTTACTTGGTGCACAGCAGCACGGGCATATGGATTTAGTTGGATATGATATGTACTGTAAGCTTTTATCCGAAGCAGTGGCAGGTTTAAACGGTGAAGCGATTGTGGAAGAAGAAGAAACCACAATTGACATTAGTGTAGATGCATACATTCCATCAAGAACAATAACGGACGAGCAGCAGAAATTAGAAATATATAAAAAAATCTCACTGATTACAAACCAGCAAGATTACTATGATGTTCAGGAAGAAATTGAAGATAGGTATGGTAATTTACCGTCGCCTGTAGTGAACCTTTTGGATGTAGCACTTATGAAAGCAGAAGCAAAATCCCTTGGTATTACAAGCGTTAATCAAAAGGGTTTAAATATTGTTTTAACTTTCCGGGCTGATGCACCGGTTGACCTTGATAAGCTTACGGCAGTCTTGACGTTAAACCCAACAAGGCTTCTTTTTACTATGGCAAAGTGTCCGTATATTACGATAAGAGCGTATAAAGACGAAAAAGCTCCCGATGATGGAGGTAAGGCAAAAATAGCGGAAATACGAGAGTTGCTGCAAAAACTTATGGCTCACTAAATAAGTCCATCAATCTCGATAAATTAGATGTCATCCTGTATAATCTAATCGTATCTTATTAAAATTATTACAGGATTCTTACATATTTATTAACACGTAATAAAAAATCGCCAAAAACTGTGGAAAAAATCTAAGAATATGTTACAATGGCGTATATACAATTACACAGTTGCTCCTACCCAAATTTTAAGGAGGTTTTTTAGTGATATCCAACCAGATTCTACAAAGTACAGTAGATGGACTCAAAAACATAACCAGAAAAGAAATCACAGTTGTAGACCGTGAAGGAAAACTAGCGGCATCAACTGAAACAGAAATAAACGCTGAAGTTTTATCATTTGCAGACAGCGTATTTTCTTCACCGGCAGAAAACCAGCTTATACAAGGCAACCAGTATTTTAAAGTAATGGACAATGGTATAGCCGAGTACATTTTGATAGTTAGTGGTGATGACGAAGATGCTTTCCGTGTGGGCAAACTTGCATCTTTCCACATTCAAGCACTAATGATGGCATACAAAGAACGTTACGACCGTGACAATTTTATCAAAAATCTGCTTTTGGACAACCTTTTGTCGGTAGATATTTACAGCCGGGCAAAAAGGCTGCGTATAGAAAGTAGTATAAGGCGAGTAGTATATCTGATACAAACAAAAGTAGTTTCAGATTTAAGCTCTTTTGAAGTTCTTAGAAGTATTTTTCCGGACAGACAAAGAGATTTTGTAACTGCAATAGACGAACACAGTATAATTCTTGTTAAAGAACTAAGCGAGCGAGATGGCACAAGAGAAATTGAATCCATTGCAAAAAATATACTGGATACTCTTTCAACAGAAGCAATGAGTCATGTTTACATTGCAATTGGTGCAGTAGTAAGAGACCTTAAAAGTGTATCAGCAAGCTATAAGGAGGCAAGACTAGCCCAAGAAGTAGGAAAAATATTTGAAGAAGAAAATCAAATAGTAAACTACGAAAATTTGGGTATCGGCAGACTTATATACCAACTGCCTCTTCCTTTGTGTCGCATTTTTATAAAAGAAATGCTTCAAGGTTTTAGCATAGAAGATATTGATGAAGAAATGTTTACAACAGTCACAAAGTTTTTTGAAAACGACCTAAATGTTTCTGAAACGTCAAGGGAGTTGTTTATCCATAGAAACACACTTGTATATAGACTGGATAAACTAGAAAAAATGACAAGGCTTGATTTGCGCAAATTTACAGATGCAATCACCTTTAAAATAACACTAATGGTAAATCGCTATATGCAGTATAGGGAGAAAAATCCATTTTAAGAACCGGGAGTTTATGTAAATGATTGAATTTTCAAATGTTAGTAAAATCTACGATAATGGCGCAAGAGGCCTTTGCAATTTTGATATCCATATCGAAAAAGGCGAATTTGTTTTTGTTGTAGGTACAAGCGGAAGCGGCAAGACATCACTTGTTCGTATGCTGCTTAAAGAAACTGAACCAACAGGGGGTAAAATTTTAGTAGATGGTCAAGACATAAGTAAAATACGTCGTGGAAAACTTCCATATTATAGACGGAAAATGGGAGTTGTTTTCCAAGACTTTAGGCTATTAAAAGACAAAACAGTATTTGAAAACGTAGCATTTGCAATGCAAATTGTGCAAGCTTCCACAAGAGAAATCCGCAGGGCAGTTCCTCAAGTTTTAGCCCTTGTGGGTCTAGCTAAAAAAGCCAGAGCCTATCCAAATCAGCTAAGCGGTGGAGAACAGCAGCGGACAGCTCTTGCTCGTGCAATTGTAAACAAACCACCGATTTTAATTGCAGACGAACCAACAGGAAATCTTGACCCGGATACTGCATGGGAAATCATGACACTTCTTGAGGATATAAACGACCGTGGAACAACTGTTGTTGTGGCAACCCATGCTCATGACATTGTTGATGATATGGGTAAGCGTATAATTGCCCTCAAAAATGGTGAACTTGTTCGTGACCTTGCAGTTCGTAATCAAGAGTGGAGCGGCTATGGTCGTGAACAAGAAGATGTGTATGATGATGAGTATGAAGAAGAATATGAAGAGTTTGAAGAAGAATATCAAGAAAACTATGATGAAGAAATAACAAACGATAACTTTACGGAGGACGATTACAAAAATGAAGCCTAGGACCATAAAGTATTACTTCCGTGAAGCAATAAGAAGCATAATTGTAAATAGGTTAATGTCTGTAGCATCAATTTTTGCGGTTGCGTCTTCAATATTTATCGTAGCTGTCGTTTACATGACAGGTGCAAATGTTGAATATTTTGTACGCCAACTAGAGGAAACAATGGGGCTTGTTGTTTTTGTTGAAGAAAATACAACCCATGCGCAAATGATGAGGCTGGAATCGCAAATTGAAGCACTGCCGCATGTTGCAAATGTAACTTTAATCACAAGAGAAGAAGCACTTGAAAGCCTTCGTGCCCGTATAGGCAGTGACGTGATTATGCAGGGGCTGGAGTTGGACAACCCACTTCGTGACTCTTTTGTAATAGAACTTACTGACTTACAGTTTCAAGAAAATGTAGCAGGTATGCTTGAGGGTTTACGAAACGAAGGTGTAGCCTCAATAAGGCGTGATGCAGACTTAGCCGGTGCACTTACCACCCTTTCAAATGTGGTTTCAGTTGTTTCTGCGATACTGGTTTTGATTTTAGGTGTAATTTCAATTATCATCATCACCAACACTATAAGGATTACAGTAAACGCCAGAAAAACAGAAATAAACATCATGAAATATGTAGGGGCAACAGACTGGTTTATCCGCTGGCCTTTTGTAATTGAAGGAATGTTAATTGGTTTAATTGGTGGGGCAATTCCGGCATTAATCGCTCGTTTTGGTTATGGCAGGGTAATTAGGACTATTGGTGGAATACAGGAGCTTGCGTTTATAGACTTCATGCCGGAAGATGAAATTTTTATTTATGTATTACCATTTGCATTAATTTTAGGGACAGTTATTGGGCTTCTTGGTTCAAGCTGGTCGGTAAAAAAACACTTAAAAGTGTAGGGGGATAAAATGAAACAAAAAAACATGAGGAGAAGAATACTGGCTGTTTTTATGGCTTTAGTCTTCGTTATTATATTTTTACCTGTGCAAACAACAACTGCTGCAAGCCCGGCTACAAGAGCCAGGCTGCAAGAAATTCAAGAGCGTCAAAATGTGGCAAGGCAAGAAGTATCAGCTCAACGTAACCTTCTTGAAGGCACATATGGTGAAATGAATACTTTGGTTGAGCAGCTTCAAGTTTTGGATCAAGCAATGATGGATGAGCTTGCAATACTTGAAACAATTAGCATAGCAATAGAGGAAACAGAAGTTCGTATAGAAATTGCAGAACATGAACTGCAACTTGCAGAAATAGCAGAAGATGAGCAAAGCGAACTACTACGCTATAGACTACGTGCAATGCATGAAGCTGGTCCTGTTGGTTTCCTTGATGTACTACTACATGCAGAAAGCTTTGCCGACTTTTTTACACTTTTTGAACATGTTCGTGCAATTTCAAGAGCAGACCAAGAAGCACTCCTTCGTTTAGAAGAAATAAGAAATCATAGAATGGAAATTCTTGATAGTCTTTCACGTGAGCATATGTTGGCTCTTGACCTTCAAATTACCCACCAAGCCCAACTAGACATTTTGGAGGAACAACGAGTTGAACGTGAAGAGTGGATGAAAGAGCTGCAAAATGATGCCGAACAACTTGCCATGCTGCTTGCTATCCTTGAAGCTGAAGAACATGCAATAAATGTTGAGTTTGGTGTAGCTGAAGCGCAGTATCGTGCAGAAGTTGCTGAAGCAGAAAGAAGAAGACAAGAAGCAGAACGTCTACGCCGTGAAGAAGAACAGCGTGCAAGAATGGCAACACAAAATCAAGAGCTTGCAAGACTAAATAATTTTAACGGTCAATTTGTTTGGCCGCTTCCAACCCACTCAAATATTTCAAGCGGCTTTGGGTCACGCACTCACCCAATAAGCGGCAGAAATGAACATCATACAGGTATTGACTTACCGGCACCGGCAGGAACAAGAATTGTAGCGGCAGCAGACGGCATCGTTCGCACTGCCGGCTGGAGCGGTGGTTTTGGGCTTACAGTTATAATAGACCATGGAAATGGGTACAGCACACTATATGCTCACAACTCCAGAAACCGTGTAACAGTAGGGCAAAACGTAACAGCAGGTCAACACATTGCAGATGTTGGCACAACGGGGGTATCAACAGGGAATCATCTTCATTTTGAAATAAGAAGAAATGGTACTCCGGTTGACCCAATGCGGTACTTCTAATGAAAAGATTAGTATTAATTTTAATAGGCATGGTGCTTTTGTTATCTCTAGCACCGCTGGAAAACGCATCAGGTGCAAGCCAAGAAACAAGAAATAGGCTAAATGAAGTGCGAGCCCGTCAACAAGCAGCCAGTCAGGAAGCTAGTCACCAACGGGAAACACTGGAAGGTACGCAAAACGAAATAAATGAACTTATACAAATTATGTATGAGTTAGACATGCAAATAGTTGCGGAATTGGAAACCCTTGAAATAATAAACATTGCTGTAGAAGAAACCGAAGCAAGAATTAAACAAGCCGAAGCAGAGCTAGTGCAAGCTCAAATGGCAGTTGATGAGCAAAGTGATTTACTTCGCTACAGGCTTAGGGCAATGCATGAAGCCGGGCCGGTTGGTTTTTTAGATGTTTTATTGCAAGCAGAGAGTTTCGCAGATTTTTTTACACTATTTGAACATATGCGGGCAATTTCAAGAGCCGACCAGATTTTGCTTGAAGGTTTGGAAGAGGTCGAAACTCACAGGCAAAGTATACTTACAAATTTAACCCGTGAGCAAGGCTTGGCGTTTGAACTAAAAAATTACCACGAGGCTCAGCAAGCAGTTCTTGAGGAAAAAATGGAAGAAAGAACTGTATGGATGATAAATCTTGAAAATGACGCAGAGCAGCAAGCATTACTGTTGGCAATATACGAAGCAAGTGTTGCACAAATTGATGCAGAACTAGGTTTAGTACAAGTTCAATACCGTGCGGAAGTGGCAGAAGCCGAGCGCATAAGGTTAGAGCAAGAAAGAATAGAGCGTGAACGCCAAGAGGCAGAACGTCAGGAACGTCTTCGTCAGCAGCAGGAAGAAGAACGTTTGCGTCGTGAAGCTGAACTAGGGCGTGAGTTAACCCAAACAGAAGAACTTGAAAGGTTAAATACCTTCCAAGGTCAGTTTACGTGGCCAATACCGGCATCAAGAAACATAACAAGCGGTTTTTACTCAAGAACCAACCCGGTAACCGGAAGGTTGGAACAGCATCGTGGAATTGACGTGTCTGCACCAGCAGGCACACAAATTATTGCAGCAGCAGATGGTCGTGTAACTCATGCAGGCTGGGATGGTGCCTTTGGACTAAGGATAATAATAGACCATGGCAATGGCTAC
>Ga0131853_10022205_pt1 | contig 11491 bp, 11 predicted proteins | sample TergutLab28metaG_FD_92764 | JGI IMG/M metagenome (GOLD analysis project Ga0131853, IMG submission 92764) | Labiotermes labralis P1 segment gut microbial communities from Petit-Saut dam, French Guiana - Lab288 P1 (version 2) (version 2) | ecosystem: Host-associated > Arthropoda: Insects >...
CCGGGGGCACCCCGAACCCCGCAGAAACGCGGCGAACTGCGTGACAGGCCACGGCGAACCGCACCCCGGACACGGCGGCACCCCTCAGGACGGACAGTCCTGGACCCGCTGGATCCGATGCCAGTCGGGCCCCACGACATCGACCTGAACAGGCACCGTGAACGGAACGGCAGAGGACGCCCCCGAGCCACCCGCAGGGTCCCCCGTCGGCATCCCCGAACGCTCCGCCCCGGGCGGCGCCACGACGGCGCCAGGACTCGCCTCCCCGAAAGCACCCGCCGCCGTACAGGCCAACTGGCGCAAGCCCAGAGCATCGGGCGCCGGGATCCCCCGGGGCAACCGCACCGTGACGGTGCGACCCCGCGTCCAGACCTCGACGGAACCGCTGGGGGCCACGGGCCGGAGCAGGTGGGTGGTGAGGTCGGGGCGGCCGGCCGCCGCGGGTCCCGCGAGCAGCAGTTCCACCGCGGTGGTCACCGGGTCCTGCCCATCCTGCACGTCCTTCACGTCCTGCCGGACCGGCCGCAGCCGATCGCCGTCCAGGAAGTACAGGACGGCCCGGGAGCCCGCCGCGGGGACGGTGGGCAGACCGCTCGCCGGCACCCCGACGTCGATGACGCCGGACGTCGGCACCCCGCACCCGGCGAGCAGCACGACGGCCCCCGCGGCAGCGGCCAGGGCAACGGCCCGAACCGCCCACCGGGTCACCCCGCGCAATCCGCGCGATCCGCGCGACCCCTGCCCGGCGCAAGCCCCCCTCATCCGTTCCCCCCTCCCCGCGGCGCCGGCAGATCGACGGTGAAGACGGCGCCGCCCGCCGGGCCGTTAGCGACGTGGATGCGGCCGCCGTGCAGCCGGACGTTCTCCGCGGTGATGGCCAGCCCCAGGCCGCTGCTCTCGCTGCGCGTGCGGGCCGAACTCGCCTTGTAGAAGCGCTCGAAGACGTGCGGCAGGGCCTCCGCCGGTATCCCGGGGCCGCCGTCGGCGACGACCAGCCTGGCCCAGGCCCGTGCGCCACCCGCGGCGGAACCCCCGGCACCCACCGCCGCACCGCCCAGCGCACTACCCCCGCCGCCCTCACCGCCCAAGCGGCCCCCCGGGCCGCCCCCCGCCCCGTCGCGATGCCACATGAGCGTGACCGTGACCGGCTCGGCGCCGTGCCGCAGCGCGTTGCCGGCGAGGTTGGCCACCACCACGTCGAACCGCCGGGGGTCGACCGGCATCCGCAGCGCGCCGGGTTCCGGCAGGTGCGCCACGACCTGGTCCTGCCAGCCGCGCGCGGCCAGGGTGCGCCGCACCGACTCGGCCAGATCGATCTCGTCCAGGTGGAGTTCGGCGGCGCCGGCGTCGAACCGGGAGATCTCCATGAGGTCGTTGACGAGCCGCACCAGGCGTTCGGTCTCCTCGCCGATGAGCTGGACGGCCTCGGCCGTACCGTGCTCCAGGTGCGCGGCCTCCTCGTCCAGGACGTCGGTCACCGCGGACATCGCGGCCAGCGGCGTGCGCAGTTCGTGGGAGACGTCGGCGGCGAACCGCCGGGCCTGCTGCTCCATCCGGCGCAGCTCCGACACCGACCGCTCCAGCGCCGCGGCCGTCTCGTTGAACGCCGAGGACAGGTCGGCGAGTTCGTCGGACCCGTGGACGTCGAGGCGGGTGTCGAGGTGCCCGTCGGCCATCCGCCGGGTCGCGTCGCGCAGGGCGCGCACCGGGCGCAGCACGCCGCGGGCGACGAACAGCGCGAGCAGGACGGCCAGCAACAGGGCCGGGAGCGCGGCGCGTTCGATCGCGCCGACCAGGGCGCTCACGTACCGCTGTTCGGTGGTCTGCGGGACCACGAGGTACAGGGCCAGGCCGGAGCCGCTGCGGGGACTGCCGTCGTCGACGCGCACGACGGGCAGGCCGACGACGAGCGCGGAACGGCCGTCGGTGCGGACGCGCTGGAAGACGGCCACCGAGCGGGTCCGCACCGAGGTCCGCAGCGCGGGGGTCAACTCGGGGAAGTCGTCGCCGGGTTCGGAACTCGCCTGCAGCCCGCCGAAGGTGGCCAGCACCCGCCAGTGCTGCGAGCGGTGGGTGGAGGCCAAGTTGGAGACGAGCGTGGCGAGTTCGGCCTGGCCGGGCTGCGCAGGGACGCCCGGTATCGCCGCGTCCACGCTGTCCCGGAACTGGTTCACCACCGTGTCCTGGCTCTGCTGGAGCACCCCGGTACGCGCCTCGCGGAAGGTCAGCGCGCCGGTGCCGAGCGCGCTCACCGCGGCGATCAGCGCGAAGCCGGCGACCAGGCGGAACCGCAGGCTGCGTACCACTCCGGGCGTCCTGGCCATCCGCGGCGTCCCGCCGTCACGCTGCCGCGCGGAAGCGGTAGCCGAAGCCGCGCACCGTCTCTATGTGCCGGGACTCGCCGCCGAGTTTGCCGCGCAGCCGCTTGACGCAGGCGTCCACCAGCCGCACGTCCCCGTGGTAGCTGTGCTCCCAGACCTGTTCCAGCAGCTGCTGGCGGCTGAGCACCTGGCCGGGGGAGGCCGACAGGGCCAGCAGCAGGCGGAGTTCCGAGGGGGCGAGCGGCACCGGCTCGCCGCGGTAGGTGACGACCAGGGCCGCGCGGTCGATCGCCAGGTCGCCGTAGGTCCGGGGCAGCGGGCGGGTACGGCCCGCGGTGTCCGGGACGGCCCGGCGCAGCACCGCCCGCATCCGCGCCTCCAGCACGCTGGCGCGCACCGGCTTGACCACGTAGTCGTCCGCACCCGCCTCCAGGCCGACGACCACGTCGACGTCGTCGCCGCGGGCGGTCACGATGATCAGCGGGACCTGGTCGGTCCTGCGGATGCGGCGGCACACGTCGAGCCCGGGCATGCCGGGCAGCATCAGGTCGAGCACCACCACGTCCGGGCGGTGCGTGCGGAGCAGCACCAGGCCCTCCTCGCCGGTGGACGCCGCCGCGACGTCGTGCCCGCGGTGCCGCAGCGCCCACTCCACGCCCCGCCGGACGGCGGGGTCGTCTTCGATGAGCAGCACGCGGGACACGGCATCAGTATGCGCAGGGCCCCCGGCGGGCGGGTCCCGCGAGCCGCCCCCGGCGGGGTTTGTTGCAGAACGGTCACATGACCCGCGCAACCCGCACCGTCCCCCATCAGGCACCCTGTCCCGTCCGTTACCGAGTCGTGACTGAACGGACCAAGCCTCATCATGTGCGGCAGCGAACCTGAAGTCAGCACGCACGGGGTCCGGTTGCCCCCCTCGGCGCCCGGTGCGTGCGCGCCGCTCCACGGAGCAGAAGGGAACGGACGGGGACCGGGCGGCGGCGCCGGGAAGGCGCGCGACGCCAGGGGGACGACGGAACGGACGAGGACGGCGAGGACGGGGCATGGGCGGAGCGGGGAACCGGAGTGCGCGGCCGCGCGGGAACGGACGCGAGGGCCGGCGCGGCGGCAGGCGCACGGGCAGCGGCTGGTACCTGCTGATGGGGCTGATCTTCCTGGTGCTGCTCGGGTGCACGCTCTACGCGGTGCGGGCCGGTGCGCGCACGCTCGCGGGCGGGGCGGAGGACCACGGTCCGCCGGCCGCCGCGAGCGACGGTGCCGGGCCCGGCTCGGGCGGGACGCCGGAGGCGGCGGGCACCTCGTCGGGGACGGGCCGGACCACCTCGCCGGCCGTCCCCGAGCACGGCACCGGCGTGTTCAGCACGGCCGACGCCTCCGGCAAGGCGGTCGGGCACGGCACCGTCCGCCGCTACGAGGTGCAGGTCGAGGGCGGCGCGGGCATCTCGGCGGGCGACGCGGCGCGGGAGATCCAGGGCATCCTCGGCGACCCGCGCGGCTGGACCGCCGACGGCCGCGACGCCTTCCAGCTCGTCTCCTCGGGCCCCGCGGACTTCGTGATCAAGATCGCCACCCCGGACACGGTGGACACGATCTGCGGCGCGGCCGGCCTGCACACGCACGGCGAGGTGAACTGCGACGTCGGGCCCACCGTGGTGGTCAACCTCAAGCGCTGGCTGCTGGGTTCGCCGCAGTTCCCCGGTCCGATCCACGGTTACCGCGCGCTCATCGTCAACCACGAGGTCGGCCACCGGATCGGCCACGGCCACGAGGGCTGCCCGGGCCCCGGCAAGCTCGCCCCGGTGATGATGCAGCAGATCGACGGCCTGCACGGCTGCAAGGCCAACGCCTGGCCCTACGACGCCGACGGCGACTACGTCCAGGGCCCGCGGGTGCCCTGACCCCGGACCGGCAGCACCGGGCGGACCGTCCGGCCGCCGGACCGGCAGGACCGGGCGGACCGTCCGGCCGCCGGACCGCACCCCCGCTAGTGCATGGCGAAGACCGGCCCCCGCGGGGCGAACGGCAGCCGGGCGCCGCGCGGCAGCAGGAAGGCGTGCTCGCGCCGGACCCTCAGCACGTCGCACGCGCCGTCGGTGATCAGCAGCACGGGGGCGGCCGGCGGGAAGTCGTCGGCGGCGAGCAACAGGTCGACGCCGGGCTGCAGTTCGGTGCCGCCTCGGCCCCGTACCCGTACCCGGCCGGCGATCTCGGTGACCGGCAGGTACCCGGCGTCGCACGGTGCCGCGTCGCAGAAGACCACCCGGGCCGCGGGCACGTCGCGGGACCCGGCGTACGAGGCGATCGCGCCGAGCGCCTTGCCGAGCAGCCGCGCCGGCATCGAGCCGGAGGTGTCCAGGACGACGCCGAAGGTGCAGCGCTCCAGTTCCTCGGGCGGGAAGTACCGCCCGGCGCGCGGGATGTCGGGGGTGGACGCCTGGCGGCGCGAGGGCCGGGCGAAGCTGCGCAGGGGTTCCGGGCGCGGCACGTGCTCGTCGAACCAGCGGGCCAGTCGCACGTCCCAGGGCAGCGGGGGATGGGCCAGCGCCCTGATCTCCTCCACCAGCCCCGCCGGCAGCGTGCCGCGGGTGCGGTCGTGCAGGTCGAAGCCCTGGAGCAGGCCGCGGCGGTAGAACGCGTCGAGGTCGACGTACTCGGCGGGCGCGGTGGGGTGCGGCAGCGGCTCGCCCAGCACGTCGCCGCGGCCCTTGCCGCGCAGCGTGGCGAGGCGGCGCGAGCGACGGACGTCGGTGGTGATCCGGTCGTACACCTCCTCCGCGGACAGGCCGGCGAGCGCCGGGTCGTGCAGCAGCCCGGGCGGCATCGCGCCGACGCCCATCTCCAGCAGCCAGCCGTTGATCACGTAGTCGCAGGAGACGTTGAACAGGTACGGGTCGCGGGCGCCGCAGCGGTCGGCGTGCCGCAGCGCGGCGTGCAGCATCTCGTGGGCCAGCACGAACCGCCACTCCTCCTCCCCCAGCACGCACAGCGGGTTGACGTAGATCTCGGCGGCGGCCGCGTTCACCGCGGCCACCGAGATCCGGTGGGCGCGGGCGAGGTCGGCGTCCGCGACCACGGTCATCCCCGCGGCGAGGCCGCCGAGCAGCGGGTAGGACGACACGAACCAGTCCAGCGCGCGGTGCCACGGGCCCTTCGGGGTGTCGCCCGCCCCGCCCGCGGCGTTCATCGAGGCCGACACCGCGCGGGTCAGCGCCCGGGCGAACACGTCCTGCCAGTCCGCCGGGTCCCGCAGGTACGGCCAGGGCTCCAGCCGCTGGTCGGGCTCGGGCCCGCCCGCCCCGCAGCGCGCGAACGGCGCGGGAACGCCGTCCCGGCGGAACCGCTCGGCCAGCTGCTCCTCGTCGCCGCCCGGGAAGGACTCGGGCAGCGCGAACGGCGCCGTGCCCACCGCGAGCGTCTGCTGGAAACGGCTCACCACCAGGCACCGGGCCGCCAGCGCGGCGGGGTCCGGCGGGGTGCGCTCGCCGCGCGCGGCCGGGACATGCCCGAAGCCCAGGTGCAGCAGGCAGTGCGCCAGCACCCAGGCCCACTCGCGGGGCTCGGCCAGCTTCCGCGGGTTGACGTGGACGCATCCGTCGGAGTCCACGAGCGCCCAGCCCTGGGCCGGCGCGACGCGGCACGACGCGCGGCAGAAGTGCGCGTCCAGCGCGCTGAGGGCGGGGTGGCGCCGCGCGATCTCCAGGCCGTGGCGGTAGTGGAGTTCGAGGCGCGGGTCGGGCGCCGGGGGACCGCCGCGCCGGCTCCCGCCGCGGGCCGGCCGGCTCATCGGCGGGCCTCCACCAGCCGGGGCATGTCACGGGCCGCCTCCACCAGGAACCAGGCCGGCAGCACCGGGTTGCCGTCCTCGTCGTCGGCGATCACCGTCTGCGCGACCTCGACGGAGATCTCGGCGAGCTGCACCAGCAGGGCCTGCGCCCGGTAGGCGGTCTGCCGCACGGACGGCGAGGCGTGCTGCTTGCTCGCCGGCAGGTCCCGCATCAGCCGGCCGCGGAACGACTCCGCCAGGTAGTAGAGCAGGTCGCGGTCCTGGATCCGGTGCGGCCAGCGGGCGTCGCCCTTGAGGATCGCCTCGACCCCGACCTCGCTGCGCACGATCCTCACGTACCCGCAGAACGCCGAGGCGTGGGCGGGGGTGAGGGTGCCGTGCGCCAGCACCTTGAGCGTCTCCTCGTCGAGCGCCGGGCCGAACGAGGCGATCGCGTCGGAGAGCATGTGCCACGAGCGCGGCGTGGAGAACGGCTCCTCGGTCTTCGGCGGCTTCGACCACAGGTGGTGCGGCCGGTCGGTGAGGTAGTCGGTGACCCACGGGTGGATGCCCGAACGGGCCGCCCAGTCCAGCCAGTCCTTCGGCGACGCCTCCAGGTGGACGTGGGTCAGGCGGTTGACCAGCGCGGACGCCAGCGGGCGGGCGAGGGCGTTGTCGGTGGCGCGGTTGCCCGCGCCGATGACGATGCTGCCCGCGGGCAGTTCGTAGCTGCCGATGCGGCGGTCCAGGATCAGCGAGTAGAACGCCTTCTGCACGTCCGGGGTCGCCGCGTTCAGCTCGTCCAGGAACAGGCAGTACGGCTCGTCGCGGGCGATCGCCTCGGGCGGGCAGAACACCGAGCGGCCGTCGCGGATCTGCGGCACGCCGATGAGGTCCTCGGGGGCCAGCTGGGTGCCGAGCAGGCTGACGCACTCCAGCCCGAGGGAGTCGGCGAACTCCCTGACCAGCGAGGACTTTCCGATGCCGGGCGCACCCCAGAGGAAGACGGGGCGCACGGTGGCCAGGCCGAGCAGCAGCTCGGGCACCTGGGCCGGGCGCACGGCGACGGCAGCCTGCACGGACCGATCAACTCCTGTGACGGGAAGGGGAAGGGCGGCCCGAAAGGTCCCGACTCGTCGCGGGTGGGCCGCTGTTCATGGTCGCGGCCCGCCCCGGTCCGTCGCATCCGGTTTTGCCTCCCGGCGGGCACGGCCCCCGCCTCCGGCACGGAACCCGCGGCGTTCGCCGCCCGCCGCCACATCCGGGTGCCCGGCGACGACCTCGCTCCCTTTTTCGTGCCCACCGCCGTCGTCCGGCTCACCGTCGCCGACCGCGACGCCCTCGACGTCCTCGACGCGGTCGGCGCCGTCCCCGGCACCGAGGACGTCATCCGGCGCCGGCAGGCCCGGCACCCCTCCAAGGTCGTCCGGGGCCACCACGAACCGCTGGCGCAGGAGGAGCGGCCGCCCCGCCCAGTTCGCGGTCCGGCCGGTGTCTGCCCTAGTGAGCGCCGGAAACGGCACGCATCGAGGCGGGCCGGGGCCCGGCCCGCGGGGCACGTAGGGAGACGGACATGGGCACCATCGTGATCAGTACGAACATCACCCTCGACGGGGTCGTGCAGGACCCGGACGGGCAGGAGGGCACCACCGGGGGCGGGTGGTTCCCCGGGACGGTCGGGGACGACCGGCCGGCGTGGGCGGAGCACGAGACCCACGAGGTGCGGCAGGCAGCGGCCTTGCTGCTGGGACGGCACAGCGACGCGTGGTTCGCGACGCGGTGGCGGGAACGGCTGGGGGAGTGGGCCGACCGGCTGAACGCGCTGCCGAAGTACGTCGTGTCCTCGACGCTCCAGGAGCCGCGCTGGAGCAACGCGACGGTGCTCCGCGGCGATCCGCTGAAGGAGGCCGCGGAGCTGAAGCGGCGGGTCGACGGCGAGATCGTGGTGTACGGCAGCCGCCGGCTGGCCCGCGCCCTGATCGAGCACGACCTGGCCGACGAGCTGCGGCTGACCGTGTTCCCGGTCGTCGCCGGGGGCGGCGGGCGGCTGTTCGACGAGGACGGCCCGGCCGGCACGAAGCGGCTGCGCCTGCTGGAGAGCCGGACCCTCGGCGCGCAACTGCTGTACCAGGCATACGCGTTCGTCCACTGAGCTCCGAACGCCGGCCGGCGGAACGGGAAGCACAGGAACGCGACGCGGCGGAACGGGAGCCGAACGGGGGAGCGGGTCGGGTGGGAGGTCAGCGGGTCACCGCGGTCTCCTGCTCGACCCGCGACAGCTTCGCCGGGTTGCGGACGATGTACAGGCCGGTGATCAGACCGTGGTCGGTGCGGACCGCGACGACCCCGTCGAGGTCGCCGCCGAGCCGGACGATCAGCGCGGCATGCCCGTTGATCTGCGCGGGCTCGACCGTGCCGAGGCGGCCGATCCTGGGCAGGCCCACCGCGAGCAGCCGCGTCACCTGGTCGTAGCCGACGACCGGTTTCAGCACGGCCTGCTTGACGCCGCCCGCGTCGCCGAGGAACACCACGTCGGGCGAGAGCCGGTCGAACAGGCCCTGCAGGTCGCCGGTCTCGACCGCGTGCCGGAACGCCTCCAGCGCCCCGCGGGCGTCGGCCGCGGAGACGTCGCCGTGCGGGCGGCGCGCGGCGACGTGCGCCCGGGCGCGGTGCGCGATCTGGCGTACCGCGGGCTGGGTCTTGCCGACGGCCTCGGCGATCTCGGCGTACTCCAGGTCGAAGACCTCGCGCAGCACGAACACCGCCCGCTCGGTGGGGCCGAGCGTCTCCAGCACCAGCAGCATCGCCATCGAGACGCTGTCGGCGAGTTCGACGTCCTCGGCGACGTCGGGCGCGGTCAGCAGCGGCTCGGGCAGCCAGGGGCCGACGTAGGTCTCCTTGCGGCGGGCCAGGGTGCGCAGCCGGGTCAGCGCCTGGCGGGTGGTGATCCGCACCAGGTAGGCGCGCCGGTCGCGGACGCCGTCCAGGTCGACGCCCGCCCAGCGCAGCCAGGTCTCCTGGAGCACGTCCTCCGCGTCGGCGGCCGAGCCGAGCATCTCGTAGGCGACGGTGAACAGCAGGTTGCGGTGGGTCACGAACGCCTCGGTCGCGGCGTCCGGCCGGCCGCCGTCGGGCCGCCCGGCCTGGTCCGCGCTGTGCTCGCCTGTCATGCCCGCTCCCGCCCGTCGGTCCTTCCGCTGCCGCGCAACGGTCCTCGCACTCTCCCCTAGGACGACGGCCACGCGCGCCCTGTGACAGGTGCGTCCGGTGGCGCACGTCACATCCGGCGGCCGTCACAGCCTTGGGGCGGGCGGCATCTTGTGTTCGTTCCGCACAGGAGCAGACGAACACCACAAGTGAGGACGAAACCATGGAACCCCGTCTCAACCTGATGGACACCCCCACCGCCGCGAAGGTCGGCAAGCGGTTCTACAGCACGTCGCTCGCGCTGCAGGAGTCGACGACGCTGCCCAAGTCCCTCCAGGAACTGGTGTCGTTGCGGGCCAGCCAGGTCAACGGCTGCGGCTGGTGCGTCGACGTCCACACCAAGGAGGCCGCCGAGGTCGGCGAGACCCCGCTGCGGATCAACCTGGTCGCCGCCTGGCGCCACACCACGGTGTTCACCGAGGCCGAGCGGGCCGCGCTCGCCCTCGCCGAGGAGGTCACCGAGCTCAGCGCCGGCAAGGGCGTGTCCGACGCGACCTGGGACGCCGCCCGCGCCCACTTCGACGACGACCAACTCGGCGCGCTCGTCTGCCTGCTCGCGCTGACCAACGCGTCCAACCGGATGGGCGTGGCCGTCAACATGCTGGGCGGCGGCTACGACCGCGGCGCGTTCGCCGGCCTCGACTGACCCGCGCCACCGGCCGGCGGCCCGCCCGTCCGGCACCCTCCGGGCCCGGCCCCCGCGATCGACCCGATGCGGGTGCCGGGCCCGGCGCCGTGGGTCAGGTGCCCGCCCGGGAGCCGGGATCGGCGTCGTCGAGGCGGGCGGTCAGGCCGTCGGCGATCCCGGCCTCGCGGTCGAGGGCGCGGGTGTCGGCCACCGGGCCGAGGTGGGCGAGCTTGTCCGGGTTGCTCAGCGAACGGATGGTCCGCACGCGCCCGTCGACGATGTCCAGGGTCCAGGTGGTGAGGACCCGGCCGTCGCCGTCGCGGAAGATCGCGCCGGGCTCGCCGTTCAACTCGTGGACCTCCAAGGAGCCTTCGAGCTTGCCGAACAGCTCGACCAGGCCGCCGATCACCCGCGCCACGGTCTCCTGGCCCAGGAACTCGCTCGCCACCCGCGGCGCCTTCCCGCCGCTGTCGCCGATCAACGCCACGTCGGCGGACAGGAGTTCGGTCAGCCCGTCGAGGTCCCCGGTGCGGAACGCGGCGAAGAAACGCCGGGCCAGCTCCGCGCGTTCCCCGCGGTCGGCCTCGAAACGGGTCCGGCCCGCCTCCATGTGGCGGCGGGCCCGCACCGCGAGCTGGCGGCACGCCGGCTCCGAACGGCCCACCGCCGAGGCGATGTCGGGGAAGCCGAACGCGAAGACCTCGCGCAGCACGAACACCGCGCGTTCCAGCGGGCTCAGCCGTTCCAGCAGCAGCAGCGCGGCCAGCGACACCGAGTCGGACAGCTCGGCCGAGCGCTCGGGGTCCTCGTAGGGGTCGGTCAGCAACGGCTCGGGGAACCACGGCCCGACGTACGCCTCGCGCCGCACCCGGGCGGAGCGCAGCACGTCGAGGGAGACCCGCGTCACCACCGTCGACAGATAGGACCTGGCGGAGTCGGGCCGCACCGAGACGGCCGCGTACCGCAGCCACGCCTCCTGCACCGCGTCCTCGGCCTCGCCGACGCTGCCCAGGATCCGGTACGCGATCGAGAACAGCAGCGGCCTGAGCTCCTCGAACTCCTCGGCGCGCGTCACACCGGCCCCCTCGTGCAGGACTGCCGCCGGGAGCGGCACCCCGATTCCCGGGCCCAACTCCCCTTCAGGCCGCAGCGGTCCACCGGCCGCGCGCCCCTCGCTCATCATAGGCACCACGCGAAGCGCCCCCGCCTGCGCGGCGGGCGGACACGGCGGGTGGACGCGGCAGGCGACGCGGGCGCGGGGCGGCAACAGGCGGGCGCCGTGGGTGCGGCAGGCGGGCGCGGCAAGCAGACACGAGCGCGGCGCGGCGGGCGACGCAGGCGTCCGGCAGACACGAGCGCGGCGCGGCAGGCGACGCAGGCGCGCCAGGCGAGGTGGGCGTCTGGCAGATGCGGGCACGGCGGGCGGACGGACACGAGCACGGGCACGAGCGCGACAGACAACGCCCGCGTCCGGCAGACGCGAGCACGGCCAGCGGACGGACACGAGCACGGGCACGAGCGCGACAGACAACGCAGGCGTCCGGCAGACGCGGGCACGACGGGCGGACGGAC
>Ga0131853_10022206_pt1 | contig 11490 bp, 5 predicted proteins | sample TergutLab28metaG_FD_92764 | JGI IMG/M metagenome (GOLD analysis project Ga0131853, IMG submission 92764) | Labiotermes labralis P1 segment gut microbial communities from Petit-Saut dam, French Guiana - Lab288 P1 (version 2) (version 2) | ecosystem: Host-associated > Arthropoda: Insects >...
CGCACTATGTGGACAGCTGGATTTGGAAGAGGCTTTGGACCTGTCGTAAGACAGACTGCTGAATGCGTGAATGAATGTAACAACAAGAATGGTATTGCAATCTTCATGTTTGTACCGTGCATCAATGACGATTAAAACACCTTATTATCCAACAGATGGACAAATATATAATTCGTAGCTACAATTAGAATTCTTCACTGTCGTTATTTGCACCTACATTTATATACATACGTAGGTTATTCGGTAAGTAAGTACCGTTTGTACATATCTCTCGCGCATCGTCGAGACTGTCACTTTGCGCATGCGCAGTTACTTCCTCTATCAATTAAGAAGCCACAGACGCCATTTCGTGAAATTCGTATTATATTTATGTTTGTTCCTGTGCGTTAAACATGTTTAAGACAATTGAAGGGGACTCCGAATGTGAAATACGGTCTGTAATTCGTTTTTTGAACGCTAGGAATGTGCTACCAAGTGAGATTCTTCACCAGATCTGTCAAGAGTATGGTGACAATGCGATGAGTGTTGGCATGGATAGGAAATGGGTTCGGATGTTCAATGAAGGACGAGAGAACTGCACGATGAGGCGCGAAGTGGGCGTCCATCTTTGGTGAATGATGATTTGGTGCGACAGACGTTTCACAATTTCTGATCTGTCCCTGCACTTTCCTCAAATTTCAAGGACTCTATGACATTGTCAGTAGTGGCTAACATCGCAGGCGGCCGCATTCTATGAGGAGGGTAAACAGAAACTTATGCCCCGCTACGGTAAGTGCCTCAATAATGCCGGCGAATATGTGGAGAAATTGTTTGAAGAATGTAGAATCTGATAACAATAAAATTTTATACGAAACCTTACTCGATTTTTTTTACAGCGAAACGGTACTTACTTTCTGAATAAATCTCTTATTATCCAGTTCCGCTTGTATCATAGTGTAAATATTTTTTGTAATTTATACTTTTACACACTGAATATACGGTCTGTGTAATGGATTTCTCTAAAAAAATGAAAAAATGGAAGGAATGTTCCCTGCGGGCATTAAGTTTCACGTGCATGGCGGAGGATTCCTTTAACTGTACATGACATCGGAGCACAAAGACAGCAACGCTGTAGTGTTCATAGCGACCTCCCCGAGAATCAAAATTATTGCGTTGTTTTTTGTGTTTGTTTTTGTGAATCAGCTTTCACCGGAAACTGCCAGAAGAACATCGACTGTTTCCAGCACAAAGTACATTCGACACACAAATATACACTTTTTTGTATACGTACGTTTTTTTGAGAATTTTTCGTCAAAAATTGAGAAAAGCGACCGAATGCAACGAAAAGTGACTACTGTATCATATCTATCAGCCCGCATGGAACAACTAGCCTACAACAGAACGGATTTTCATTAAATTTGGTATTCCAGGATTTTTTTCGAAAATCTTTATAGAAAATTAAATTACCATTAAAATCTGACAAGAATCACCGTTACTTTACATGAACACCCATGTACATTTACGATAATATCTTGGCGTAATTGTTCTCAGAATAAGAGATATTTCAGACAAAACCTTTATAGAATAATGAAAAACGCACATTTTTGTACAAGAATTTTTTCCGAAAATCTTACCGTTTGTGAGGCAGTAATATGCGACATTACCGGGGTGCTGATAAATCCTTAGGCCGCCTAGGAAGGAAACAAGCCCGGAAGCAGGTCAGGGACTTGCGCGATATCAACAACATCCAGAAGCGAACTGTCATCAAATTTATTTTCCTGCAAGGCAAGGCGCCAAAGGAAATTCACTCCATTCTGACAGAAACATTAGCTTGTTTCCTTCCTGGTCGGGCTAAGGACTTATCAGCACCCCTCTACCTCTGCACAGAAACTAACAACACAGCTACTGTACGTATAACGTCACAATGAGGCGCGTTCGTGCAACCATTCTTGCAGTGTAAAAGGAATAAATGTTACATATTCTGAGTGTGTGTGTGTGTGTGTGTGTGTATGTTTGTGTGTGTATGTGTGTGTGTGTTTGTGTGTGTTTGTGTGTGTGTGTTTGTGTGTGTGTTTGTGTGTGTGTGTGTTTGTGTGTGTGTGTTTGTGTGTGTGTTTGTGTGTGTGTGTGTGTTTCTGTGTGTATTTGTTTGTGTGTGTGTGTGTGTGTGTAGCCTTAGTTATCCAGCATGCAATGCGCATGCGCCATATTGTCATCTGTGTCCTGCCCTGCTCTACCACATTTCTCCACATTATCTCATAAACCGCACGATTCTCGATTTAAAAAAAGTCATTTATCACAAAACGTGTTTTTTTATTTTCTCTACAACTTTCGTCTGAAATATTTTTCATCCAAGAACAAATGAGCCAGATACGATCAAAAATGTGTATCGGTCTAAATTACCCGTTATTCTTGTCATATTTTAATGAAACCTAAATTTTCTTGAGGGTTTATTTTTTATTTCGAAAAATACTCAAATACAACATTTAATGAAAATCCTTCCAGTGGAAACTGACATGTTCCATGCGGACGGACGAACGGACACGTGTCAGTTAACATTCGGTTTTCGCAATTTTGCGAACCCGCTTAAAAAGAGTTACTTACGTGTAATTAGTGTTTCTCTGTATAAGTAGCTGAACAATAGATATCATTTCGAGACAGTATGCCACAAAGAGATATAACACTTTATTAATGATCAGATGTAATGATATCACTGAATATCTACACCCTTGCTGTTCAGTACGAAGGCCGTAAGCAGAGTGCCATTATCAGCCTTCTATTCCATTTATATCTATAAATTAAGGAGACGTTTTGTCGTGTCTGTCTGACACTGGGGCCATTAATACACGTCGAAAAGTGACGAACTGCATATATCACACTGTACAATAAAAGGTATGGTGCACATTTGTACAGGCACTGAGGCTCTGCACAGGCCGTACGGCCCATAGGGGGAGTAGAGGTATAGCTGTACTCCTTCTTGACCACGACACTAGAAGGTGTGAGGGGTCAGCTTCACGCCCCGGCCACTCTTTACCCTCAGGAAAGACCCGGTACCCACTTTACAGGAGGCTGGGTGCGCCCCCAGGAACGGTCTGGACAGGTGCGGAAAATCTCGGCTCCCACCGGGATTCGATCCCCGAACCGTCCAGCCCGTAGCTCAGTCGCTATACCGACTGAGCTACCCAGCCAACATATCACACTGTGGACTGGTTAAAAAGATCGAAAAAATTTGATATGATCCCTTCTTAGCCCTTTAAACACCGAGTTAAATCCCATCTGCCCTTTGCCTGATTTATTCGGAGCTCACCATATTCTCCACGTTAGCAGGTAAGGAGTTAAGCAGTCAATAATAAATAGTTTGGCTACATGTTTGGGCTTCATCAAACCATCCTCAGACCAATATTTGTTACATTATTTTTAAAAATATATTACGTCAATAGATTTAAAAGAAGTATATTAACTTTGAATTAAAATTATTAAAAACTGACATAATTTGAGTTTTATTCGTGCAAGCTGTACATGATCCCACAACGCACGAACACATTCCCTATACCTTTATATAATAAACATTGGCCTGATGATTGTTTGATGAAACCACAACAGGTAGCCAATACTACGTATTGTGGACTATATACTGATTTTGACATTCAAATTTGACATTCAGATGACCGTACATCGTGATATATGCTTATAATAAAAGCCAAAGAGATGCACTATTTACCTAAATCAGTCCTGTTACAGGCATGGAGTGGCCCAGAGGGTTCCAGGAAGTTAAGTTTCCCAGATTACATGACAACGGCACAGGATGATGGTAAGGTTGTCAGCCTTACGCACCGGCCGCCTTTACCCCCAGGAAATACTCCTGGTACTCATTTCTGTTAGAAGCTGAGTCGACCCCAAGGCCATAGTGCGATCGGGAGGATTATGTTAATGAAAATTCCAGTGACACCATCTGGAATCGAAGCAGCGACCTTCCAATTTTTAGCGCAGCACCTTAACCACTGCGCCACCATGGTCTCAGCACTATTTATGTACCAAATAAAATTGAGAAATAGTGGATCTGGTTGGCTATTATTATAAGAATTTATATTGATGTGTTGTGACTGAATAAAATATATATTGATGTGTTGTGACTGAATAAAATATATATTGATATGTTGTGACTGAATAAAGTATGTATTGATGTGTTGTGACTGAATAAAATATATATTGATGTGTTGTGACTAAATAAAATACTCTATGAAAGTTACGTATTTGTTGTTCAATTAACATCTTTTGTAAAACATTGAACGTTTGTCACGGACGGTACATGTAGCATGCATGGTGTAGACGAGAGTTGCATAAGGAATTTGGTGGCCAAACCTGAAGGAGTACAACCACTTGGAAAACCTAGGCGTAGATGCGAGGATAATATTAAATTATATATTCAAGAAGTGGGATATGGTCATGGACTGAATTGATATGTAGCAGGGTACGGAGAGATGGCGTGCTCTTGTAAATGTGGTAATGATTTTCTTGATTCCATAAAATGCGGGAAATTTTTTGAGTAGCTAAGGACCTATTAAATTGTCATGTAACTAATTAGGAACTGAACATTACTCAAAACAAAAATTTAAATATGTATGCTACTTTCAGGAAAAGCGTGAATTGCGTAATTATATAAACAATTATAAAAAATTTATTTTTATTCAATCTCTAATTTTATTCAATCTCTATTTATACCGAATCTCTATTTTTTATTCAATCTCTATTTCTATTCAATCCCTATTTACATTCAGTCTGTCTTCATTCAATCTATTTTTATTCAATCTCTATTTTTATTCAATTCCCTATTTTTATTCAATCTCTATTTCTATTCAATCTCTATTTTTATTCAATCTCTATTTTTATTCAATTCCCTATTTTTATTCAATCTCTATTTCTATTCAATCTCTATTTTTATTCAATCTCTATTTTTATTCTATCTCTATATTTATTCAATCTCTGCTCCTCACTTCAGGATGTACTGTGTACAGTGCCTAAGAACGCTACCAACAGAACAGCAACGTACAGTGGCACTCGCTGTTTCGACTGTTTGCATATACAAATACTGAACCGCATCACTGCGGAGACAAAACCAGTCTGGGAAATTATGCATGTTAGTTTTTTTGTAATTTAAATGCTCCCCGTTGTATACAATACCAAAACGAATGGCTCTACGTGCAGTATATTATTGCCAGCAACACCCTGTATAATTACAACAGTCAGTATGCTTTACTAATTGCTTTTATTCGTAGAGGACATCCCGCAGTGTTGTAGAATTGAAAGATAATGAAAAATATATTCGTTTTCAGTCAAACGCAAAAATATTTTATTACTAAACTTACTGGCAACAAGTTTCGGTCATTAGACCGTCATCAGTCCATCATTACACAAAATTTACAACAGGTTACACGTAGTGCACATTAAATTCACGTCGTGTGGGATCTTTAAGATACTGAAGATAGAAATAAATTTTCACATTCGTACCGTGCAGCATCATGATATTATCGAAGTTTTATTTATCCAGCAACTGATGCACTAGTGAGTTGTCTTAAAAAACAATATTAAAATTTACATTAAAGTTTAATATAAATTTTAATGTAAATTTTAATATTATTTTTTTCAAGACAACTGACTAGTGCATCAGTTGGTGGATAAATAAAACTGTGATAATTGAAATAAATATTTGCACAACATTTCAAAACCATTTCAAAAATTTCAAAAACACGAAATTAATGTACACCACATGTAAACTGTTTTAAAATTTATATAAAGATAGCCTGATGATGGTTTAATGAACGAATATTGTTGCAGGTAAGTTACATAATAAAATATTTATCTCAGTAATAAACCAACTTGATGCACAAACTTTTTGTTTTACAATAAGTTTATTTCATGTCTCTACATGTTTCGTGATGATACCGGAGGCTGTGTAATGTAAATTTTGACCTCCTTATGATGAACACATGTGCTCGAAACATGTTGAAGCATGAAATAAACTTACTGTAAAACAAAAATTTTGTGCATCAAGTTGGTTAATTACTGAGATAAATATACTGAGATGCACGGTCATCAAAACGTCAAAATAATAAAATATTGTAGTGTTTGAACACAAATATATTTAATATTTCTCTTTCAATTTATTTGTTAAGTTAAAAAATGCATTTTTTTTTGCTGTATCTGGCATCACTAAGACTTAGCCACTGCACGTCCTCTCTATTGCTAATGACCACAATTTATCTGTGCTAATTATTATAATTTTAAAATCAAATCTCACACGTAAACACGCAGTTCTGCATCGAAATGTCCGTGTAAACGTCATATCAATTACATGTGATGATGTTTGGCGCGTAAGGGTCTGCGTTAGTGGAGGTAAGGGGGTGAAAACGAAACCACCTGTTATGCTTTCATACAAACAGATTTAATTTCGAATCCAGAAAAAAAAATCTGCCTTTACAACCGCTCAACACCCTCTCCTACGGAAGACAGAGCGGAGTACGCAGCGATGCATCAAGGATCAGCCTATCTGACGGTCGGTTTGCCTACACTCTAGGCGCTGTTTCCTAGCAGCTCATTGTGTCTGTCATCTAATTAGATCCAGATAACTTGCCACACGGTCAGCAGACCGTGCAGCACTATCTCAGACATGACATGAATGCCTTGACATTGACATGGATTATTGTGCTTATCTAGTAATGGGGAACTGCCGTTCCCTGAACGGTCTGAATTTGTAGTAACAAACATTTTAAAAAGTATCATTTATATATATGAAAAATGCACACAGTTTACACAAAATCACACACTGTCTCTAGGTGAACTGTTCTAAATGTTTCGGAGATAAATTACGATCCTCAGGGAAATATTAATACAAACGAATATGAAAAAATAATTATTGTATATTCTTTATATACATGTGTTATTATATATTATAATGTGTAATTTTATACAAATTACGATAAATTATTATTACAATACATATATGATAATGTCTGGTTTTCTAATTATTGTTTTTATTTGCTAAAAATGTAATGTTTAATTTCATATGCATTGTGTTCGTTTGTTATATATATATATATATAAAAATGTGTAATTTTATACAAATTAGGACAAATTGTTATAATAAATATATGATAATATCTAGTTTTCTACTTTTTGTTTTCATTTGTTAAAAATATAATATGTAATTTCATATGAATTGTGATCGTTTGTTTTATATGTATGTATAATATGCAATTTATACAAATTGTATTTACTTGTTATTACATGTTTGATAATGTGTAAATATACAAATATTGTGTTCATTTATTATGTAAATTACATGAAGTGTAATTTTAAATAAATTGAGTTCTTTTGTTATTATATATAAGAGAACCAAAATTCACGTAACGATTAATATTCAGTTTAGAAATCTTCATCACAGAGACTATTCGGGCAATACTCTATACCATAGGTCTCCAACCCGCGGCCCGCAGCCACATTTGTAAATTGTGAATGTACTTTAAAATTACATTATAATTTACGCGGCTAGATACACCACTTACTGCGTAATTTTATTCTTTCACATGCGGCCCTCGAACCAGCCCGCGGTAACGATTGTGGCCCTTTGCCAAAAAAAAAGTCTGGACACCCATATCATACATGGAAATATTTTTTAACTTAATATGCTCCACATCCTTGCGTTTAAGAACTATATTGAATATACAGTAGAACAACAAAATGCACCCTCGTATTATATCTTATCAAGTACATTAATGTACGAGGGTGAGTAAAATGAAACCTTAAATATTTTTATCTCGTAATTTATTGACCACAAAAGGTACACAATTACTTCATTTTTCTATGTATTCTGCTGATCCGTGACTCATATCCAGATGTGCGGCTATTTCATTCACTGTTACGCGGCGATTTTCCTTCACGATGGCTTCAACTGTTGCAGTGGCCTCTGGTGTCACTACTGGGTGTGCCTGACCGGGTCGAGGAGAGTCTGTTACAGAACTAATGCCGTTCATGAACTTTCTAGTCCACTCGTACACTTGCTATAATGACAGACATGCATCACAATACTGAACTTTCATTCTTCGATGAATTTCAATGGGTTTCACCCTTTCATTACTTAAAAAACGGATGACAGAACGCTGTTCTTCTTTGGTGCATGTTGCAAGCGGGGCCGCCAACTTTACACTACTACTGCGCCGTCGTGTTGCATTTCTGCATCGTACTGCCACCTGTCAGCCACTCTTCAAACCATCAGTATCGCTGTTGTCAACTTACAGACAATCGAACTGTGTTTCAAATTTTTATCGCACTTTTACGTTTTTCATTTGACTCTCCCTCGTAGACTAAATAATGTACATCAAGTAGTTTTACTTACATATATACGAGCTATTCTGAAGCATTCGAATACGTGAAATTTCATATATTAGACACCTCTTCAACTACACCAACTAAATACGCATTTTTAATTATTACTTGTCTATGCTATGTTCAATCTAAATATTTCGGTGTTTCTCACACCATATTCAGGGAGAAAGTGTGTGTTACTTACTCGGAAACACCCGTTATTTCACAGCTATTATCTAACGCACAGTAGTTGCGTCATGTAACATGAAAGATACAGTTTTGTTGATTTACGATAATTTTTACAGTGGTTAAAAACATAGTTGTAGCATTACAACGCTGCATGTTACAAAAACTTAAAATTCTATAATTAAAATCTTCTATTTAGAGTGCATTTGTTTATGTTTGGCTCAGATCGGCTGTTGCTATTATGCATTGTGCAAGGCTGTGACACCGTACGTTAAGGTGCTATCAGTTATGCTTGGGTCTGTATGTTTGATATTGACTGTAAGAAACACACTGAACACATGAACGCATTACGCGGTTATAAAACGGGGATTTTAATGTTTTAGTGTTGGTATGTGTGGCTACTCATACATAGACAATAACATGAATACCGGCATTGACAAATAAGGTTATTTTGTGTGTGTTTACGTATATATAGATATATATCCTGACGTTGTGATTTGTTCTTCCGTAAATAACACACAGAAGATGTAAATAAAACAAAAGACATTAGGGAAGAAGGAAATTTGGATTAAAGTGACAATTGGAAATAACGTGTGATGGTGTGGATTATAGTGACTATTGTAAATAACGTGTGATGGTGTGGATTAAAGTGAGTCCTGGAAATAACATGTGATGGTGTGGATTATAGTGAGTCCTGGAAATAACTTGTGATGGTGTGGATTATAGTGAGTCCTGGAAATAATTTGTGATAGTGTGGGTCATAGTGAGTCCTGGAAATAACGTGTGAGGGTGTGGGTTATAGTGAGCCCTGGAAATAACTTGTAATGCTGTTAAAGTGAGTCCTGGAAATAACTTGTGATGGTGTGGATTAAAGTGAGTCCTGGAAATAAAGTGTGAGGGTGTGGATTATAGTGACTATTGGAAATAACTTGTGATCGTGTGTGTTAAAGTGAGTCCTGGAAATAACGTGTGATGGTGTGGATTATAGTGAGTCCTGGAAATAACTTGTGATGGTGTGGGTTATAGTGAGTCCTGGAAATAACTTGTGACGGTGTGGGTTAAAGTGAGTCCTGGAAATAACTTGTGATGGTGTGGGTTAAAGTGATTCCTGGAAATAACGTGTGATCATGTGGATTATAGTTAGTCCTGGAAATAACTTGTGATGATGAGGATTAAAATGAGTCCTGGAAATAACTTGTGATGTTGTGGATTATAGTGAGTCCTGGGTATAACTTGTGATGGTGTGGGTTAAAGTGAGTCCTGTAAATAACGTGTGAGGGTGTGGATTATAGAGACTATTGGAAATAACTTGTGATGGTGTGGATTAAAGTGAGTTTTGCAAATAGCGTGTGATGGTGTGGATTATAGTGAGTACTGGAAATAACTTGTGATGGTGTGGGTTAAAGTGAGTCCTGGAAATAACGTGTGAGGGTGTGGATTGTAGTGACTATTAGAAATAACGTGTGATGGTGTGGATTAAATGAGTCGTGGAAATAACGTGTGATGGTGTGGATTGTAGTGACTATTGGAAATAAAGTGTGAGGATGTGGATTATAGTGAGGTTGCTTCTACAGGGAGAAATGGCGGGCTACCGTTGACAGAAAAATTGTATCTAGGAGTTCGGTAATCATATTTCTATTAATATCTAATTGAAACTCAGTTTTAAACAATTCATCCAATGATCTCGCTGGGTGAAGAACGGAACACGCTGTGCTGTCAGCTAAGCCTCAGAAGGCTGCTACTTACACACCAGGCCAGAGCCGTCTACATCACTTCAGAGAAACTCATGTGTGAACAGAATCGCGTGTGGTTCAAAAACCTTCCGGCCAAAACATGTCATCCTACAGGCCTATGGAAACGCCATGAATGTAACACTCTATTAACCTAATAGCCCAAGGGCTTTGCCATTGCGAGATACTTTAATTTATGAAAATCAGGGAATTTTGTTTATGTAGAGCTTCCTACACTATATGTGCTCATGGTAAACACGAACGAATACAAACTGTGCTCTTGGAATATTATGTAAGGAACAGGCTACATTGCGACTAAAAACTGAAAGAAGATCTACTTGTTTTCCTTTTATATTTTGGGATCCATAACCTGAAATATTCGACTATTTATTGACAGAATAATTCATCTTCCCTCAACCACATTTTGTTATAAAGCATGAAGTCTCTCTGACCCACTGTCGGCTGAATATTTATTATTATTATTATTATTATTACACGTAGAGTAAAATGTAGTCAAACACAACTTTTGGTATTTATATTGCCAAGAGGTGTTTCTATATAGTTTGTCTTAACAACTACATGTTTCAGCCTCTATATCGGCCATCATCAGGTTGTACACTTTCTTGTTATAAAGCAAACTGTACAATAAACAGTGTTTTTGTTTTTGTCGACGAGATCTCGTTTTATAGATCTGTAGAAGTTTGTAGATGTGAACGAGATCTGGTCGACAAAAACAAAAACAATGTATATTGTATATTTGGCTTTATTAAGAAAGTTTACAACCTGATGATGACCGATATAGAGGTCGAAACATATAGTTGTTGAGACAAATTATATAGAAACACCTCTTGGCAATATAAATAACAAAAGTTGTGTTTGACTACATTTTACCCTACTTGTGATCCAATTAACACAACAGGGAAGTTTCACCTGAAAATTATTATTATTATTATTATCATCAACATCATCATCATCATCTCCTTTATGCAGGGTATTTATACTTATATTCCTGAGACAAACTATTTCCCTAGGGAATGCAGTGTTGCAGCTATTCTGTTGTTACTATTCATGGTGCTTATATCGTTAGTTTCAGTATTGAATCTATTGTACATTTACATTAGTACTTTCCGAAGTATGTGTGCAGTGCCCAATATGGCTGTTTTCTGGAGTTCCTTGACTTCATGTTTTCCCGGTATGTTGCTCACGTATTTTCTGAATGACTTTGAAATAGTCC
>Ga0131853_10022208_pt1 | contig 11489 bp, 6 predicted proteins | sample TergutLab28metaG_FD_92764 | JGI IMG/M metagenome (GOLD analysis project Ga0131853, IMG submission 92764) | Labiotermes labralis P1 segment gut microbial communities from Petit-Saut dam, French Guiana - Lab288 P1 (version 2) (version 2) | ecosystem: Host-associated > Arthropoda: Insects >...
AAAGCTCGAAACATGTAGAGAGTGAATGACGACTACCCATGAAAATAAAGGATAGTCTACAAGTGACATCGTGTTGGTTATTTTAAAGAATTACAATGATGCACGGAACAATGAATGTAAAGTCTATTGAAGCTCATCTGTAAACTGTATCTTACGCATTTGGATAAAGTTTAGACTGATAGATTTGGAAGGAATGGTATTTGCGAATGGATCTTAAAATCAACTCTCGAACAGTAAATTGTTAACTTCAAATCATAACGTCTGTAAACAGTAAAACATTTGATTGCCACTCAGAATTCCCCATTATTTCTTAAAACTCATTAAAATAAGTAAACCGTAATGAAAAAGCAGTATAGACCGTCATGTTACGAATGTGTACAATTAAAGCACCGAATATACCAGTCAAATACGATTTAATCAATGTATCTGAAATTATTAGACCTTATTTTGAGATACTTGTACTTCAAATGTTAACTTGACTATCGTAGTAGCGTCACGTAGTAAGAGGTAGATGACATCACAGTCAATGGTGTCTTGTGCTGTGTAAGTGTTGCTTGTGTGTGCGTTCCCAGTGGAAGAAGCGTGGTCACAACGTGTCTGTCCATTCTTCATCTCTCAGTACATAAGAGTAAGTAGTTGCAGGCATGTACGAACTTCTATTAGTCCTATATATTTGTATTTAGAGCAGTACTTACCCAATTTTCTTTTCATAACAGTTGTGACTTATACTTCATACTGAAAGAAGGTCAATGAACCAACATTCAACTTGGCTGTCTCGTCCATAAACATCAGGTGTCTAGAAGTCTATTAGTTATCGTTAGACAGTCCACAATACGTTTATTGTTTCGTAATTATGCAGTGCAGTCAATTTTTAACGTATTAAGTACTATAACAAGGACTTTACGATAGGATATGTGGTAACTAGGTGGCAGTAAAAAGCAGATAGAATTTTGGTATGTAGGTATGTGGAAGACAGATAATATCCTGAAATATAAATTAATAAAACTGATTTCCAGCAAACATATGGGGATGTAAATATAGGTGCTTAATAATCACGAAAATAATAGTTACTTTATCGTATGGTTTTAACTTTTCGCTGTCAAGTGAGACGACTTTATGTTGCTGATGCCTACTGACAGGGTAAAGTATCTGGCATTTACTGGATAGCTAGTGTGTGTGTGTGTGTATAAGCGCGCGCGTGCGTGCACACTTCTGCCTGCCTGTCTTTTTTTTCAGATAAGAGCTACGGTGTCTTGAAAACTCTGTAAAGTAACTGTGCATTAAACACATCCGTGAATATTAAATACCACCTGCTCAGTGAATTTTAAAACCACTGCGATTTAGTGTTTATGACTTCCTTTTGTTTTAAATTGTTGTGTTTAACCTCCCAGACCAGGCTTAAATAATACACACTAAAATGAAACAACACAAACATGTGATGCGAAAATTATGATGGGACCGAAGTGAGCCGGGTTGGATTCTGACCCTTCTTATTGCTGCCTCCCACCTGCGGTAGTGGGTTCTTACTAAGGCTGCCAATTTGGACTAGTTGAACATGTTATAATCATAGAGACGAAGCAGAAAATTCACACATATTGTAAATAAATGTTGACTTGAACACTTCTTTTGGCGTTTGACAGCAGTTAAATTAGCCAGCAGGAGTCATGGATCGAGAGGTGTCGTGTTGAATCCTTCGGCCTCGGATTTATTACCCTGAGAAATTACCCCAGATTCGTCTGTCACTGCTGCTAAATACTGGACGAATAATATGAAATAAGCTGAGCCCCGTCCTGTCTTATCTTTCTCATTCAAACGGAGACATTATTTTATCTGACAGCTCTCATCACACTTCACTCATATCGTTTCGCATGACAGCATGCAGCTTAACGCTCCCTGTGTCATTTCGCCCGAATCAATGTTTACTGTGCGGTTTATTAAAAGTCTACAAATACAGTGAAGAAAACAGCAAGCGATATTCATGTGTAAGTCGTACTTTAGTGGTTGGTTATGCACATATCAATTTATTGTAATTTTTTGAGTATTTTTTCTAACTAATAATGAATCGTGGGGAGTTACTCATTGTTGTCTTAAATTAAACGCAATTGCCATATCACAGTTTTTGAGTTTACGGAACGTTCACTCGAAGGGATGGCTGAGAATTATCTTCTATTCATGGCGCAGATATAAGATAATATCAAAATTTATAGTAGTACTGCAATCGTTTAGAACATGAATAGAAACAAATATCTTTAAAAATACAATTTGCAGTCTTCTGGATATAAGTGTGTCCCGACATTTCGGAGGAATATGTTGCCTCTATCTTCAGGTTAAAATAACGTTCAGGTGGTTACTGAATTAGTTGAGAGGAGGAAATGAGTCACATGTATAATTGTGTCATCATCAAAATGGAGATAACACATTCTTCCGAAACGTCTGAATAAAAGTATGATTCTACACGATGACAGCAGAGGAACACCCACTGTGGAAATCTTCAGAAACAATTCTTAGTATTTAGTTGAACAATTGCTTAATGTTGCCAATCCTCGAAAACATCGTTGCTTGCAGACGTAAACCGTCATCGTCTGGTTACCATGGAGGCCTCCTGAGTTCGCTGCCACATTAGTTCGTATAAGGTTACTGGTTGGTACAGTGGTACTGGGACAGGTTGCTCCCTACTTCTGCTTTCCTCTTGTCACAGATTATTCCAATTCCGTGCTTTCTTTTATCTGTCATCCACCGGTGGGCGGTGCCCCTCAAGAAGCCGCAGTTCCGCAAGACAGAACATCATTCCACCCCCAAAATAAAAACCTATACCCGCAATGATACGGATTCTTTTACTACATGAAGAGAATATGGTGATTTGTGCGGGTCAAGTGTTGTTAACACTGTGAAACACAGGAAGACGCGATGGCCTGAACGTGTACTTCCAGTTGGAAGACGATGTTCAAATAATTGCACGGTGAACCCTCTTCCATAACGAGGGTACTTCTGGTATGTGACAACGTTTTCGCGTCACCAAACTTTCGGATGAACCTGCTATCTCTGTCTTTCAGGGTAAAATGGTGACCTTTCTACCGTGTAGATAGGGCGGAAAATTTCTCCGTAACATTGATACATGTCTAATGGTTAACATATTGTCACATCCCAGAAGACCAAACGGGAGGATAATATTCAGATGTGTCCCAAGGAAAGTGATTTTGAAAAGAGAACATGGATAAGGTGCAGCAGAGATTTTAATTGTTGCTGCCACTGGCTCTGTCACTATTCAGTCCGTCAGCTCCATTAGCAGTATACATTCATCAGATGCTTTCGGATAAACCCACAGTTATGCTTCGGGCTAATTATACATTAATAAACAGCAAATATAGCGTTTGTACTAATTGGCCGCTGGATGAAACAAATTGACAAATTAAATAAATTATTAATTAAATAAATAAATATGTAAGCTTTTGTATATCTGACCAGAGCTCCCCTAAATTATTATCACAGATTTATGCCTCTAGGACATGTTGGTATTACTTAGTGTACTCTAGAGACTGCGTGCTATCCGCTGCATTTCTTCTTCAAAAGTCTATAACAACAAGCCATCTAAATATAATTGTATTTCTTAACGACATGTTTAATGCGTCTTACCTTGTTTGAGGCAAACCTTTGCCATCTTCAAGGGTCAATAGTTAAATGTAAGCTATTAAAAATTTTACAGTGGACTGTATAACATGTTTGGCGTCGAGTTTTATGTTTTTTTAAGGCGTGCCTTAAGCAGGCTACAGTCACAAAGCGGGAATTAGTGTTTCAATTCCCGGCAAAAGTAAGAAATTGGTTTATGTTCCAAACTTCATAGAAGCTAATTGATCCTGCGAGCACTTCCCCCCAAAATTAGGAACATTCAGCTTCCTCCGCTTATTTTCCGTACTGTCAATTAGCTTAAAAATATTTGTAAGAAAATTTATCTTTTTTCAAATATTCTAAGGTGAAAGTATCTTCCACAACAAAGAATATTTTTTTACACGCTACCAATCTTCCCTGCACCCTTAATCGACACAAATGTTTATACTCTCTTGTTATAATGAGGCTGTATTAAGCTTTGTGCATTGATATTTGAGGTTCCGCAAGTAAGAACTTCTTCTCTCGACATCGTGTTAAAATTACGTGAGTACTCCATTTAGTTGTAGCTGCAAATACCACTGTTGTAATTTACGTTTTGAAGAATGAAATGCGTCTAAAGTGCATTTTTTTTTGCGTCACAGAGAACAAAACACCGCTCCATTATGAAGACAAAGCAATTATGCATGGAGCAATAGCCGGTATTTATCTTACAAATGATGTGGAAAGTAAACAAATACTGTGTTGGAAAATTTAATAGTTTCCTGATGCTGTAGCAACTAGTGCATATGGATATCGCGGGGCTTTAAGGTGTTAACAGTCCTATTGTTGCGGAAATCAATATGAACACTGTGCCATTCTCAATAACAATGTCTAACTCCTTATTTTCAACAATAGCAGCTTGGCTGACTTTTCGAACAATGTGAAGATAACAAAATTTATTGCAGTTTTCCGATATTGTGTTTGGTAGCATGTTAAAGTAGTGTGTGTCCGATGATAGTTATCAAAAAATAAATATTTTTTCTCGGAACCCGTATATTACACAGACTTCCGGTTCACAGCATTAAGAGGAAAAGTTTGAAAGTCTTTCTTCTTTGAATAGTAACTTCCTAAGTGAATTTCATTATGGTCATCTCTGGTAGCACGACAAATATTGAAACGACATTCGACTGCTGTCGATTTGTTTTGAGTCATGTTGTGGGTTACCGAAACCGCATCATCCTGTACCAGGCTTCCAACTGGTGAAGATGGCCGCTTTTGACCCCATAGGAAAAAAATCCCAATGCAGTTAATTCTGTTAAACTAGAAGACCATGAAATTGGTTGTTTGTTGACAGTCATCAAGTATCGTGTGATTACGGTGAATCGTCTCCTCGTCTACAGGGTTAAAATTATTATTGCTAAGTTTGTCCTGCATTCTTTTACTTTGTGTCAAGTTCTGCTTCGTAACCACTGAAAAACAAAAGCAAGTTGTAGAATACTCCGTGGAATACAGACAGTTTCCAAATATATTGCTATTTTTATAGGCCTTCGTTTTCGGGCTTCATTTATTTCATGCCTGTTATTTCAAAGTTAGAATATTAATTTTGGAGCGTTAGAAATAGAATTTTAATTCTCCCTACAAGTTTTAATATACACGCAGATTCCAAATCCAAAATTAGTCTTTATTTTTCATAGTTTTTGGACACGAAACCTGCAGGCATACGGAAAGGCGCGTTGACTACATAATGTTGTCCTTATACGAGGGTTTCCTTAAGAATGGATAGAACAGCTGCATCTTCGTTTTGATCATTTTGGTATCGAAACCTAAAGGAACGAGACCAATAGGAATAACTAGGCGTAGATGGGGGGATAATATTAAAACAATTCTGAAACAGGATTGAAGGGCGTGGCCTGGGTTTATCTGGCTCAGGTTAGGGACAAGTGGCTGTCTGTTTTGAATACGGTAACGAAATATTAGGTTCCATAATGTACCAAGAATTTCTTGTCTAGCTGGGAAACTGTTCGCGTCTCAGGTTAATCGAACAGCTTTATTCTAATACAGGTATTTAATTTCATAATTTGGTTTACAGTGAATAATAAACACACAACACAGAATTGTATATGAATCGCCGACATCGACATTGTTCATAATATGTAATTTATACGCATTGTAAATAAACATCAAATACAATTCAATTCATAATTGAAGGCTCTACGCATGTGGATTTTGGTAAACATAACAATATACATATTGGTCTACATGAACACTGTCAAACAGTATTATAACTTACAGCGGTTTATAAAAAAAAGTTACAATTTTCATACCTCCCCTCGCAGTACAATCAACAATGTAATCAGTAATTCTACAATACCAGTGGCAGGGTCACCACCTGCACACAAGATCAACAAGAGGCAGGCCTACTTTGTTGTCAGACTATGGAGGAGTTGTCCAAAAGTTGTGTTTATGTTTGTTCACCGCCCGTGGCGCTAGGAGCGAGAGTTCCCAAGCGAACGCGTATGCATACACACATATCCATTCACTTCGATACGCAGGTTATAACAGGTGGCCTACATGCTGGCTGACGTTTACAGAGCAACATTGCTACCCAAGGTTTAACGGTGCACTTCAACGTCGCTGTCTCTCCAAATGCTCCGTACTTACACTCACTGTGACAACTATACAGAAAGATAACATCATATCCAACAACATGCACACTTTTTTGTCTCAGTATTTAACCAACTTGATGCACATGTGCTCGAAACATGCAGAGGCATGAAATAAAACTTATTGTGAAACAAATTTTGTGCATCAAGTTGGTTAAATACTGAGATAAATATACTGAGATGCACGGTCAGTAAAACGTCAAAAATGCACACTGTTTTAGAACACAGGTTTTACCTTTGAAACCTCATATCTCCGACATGTTTCGATCCATTATGGATCATCTTCAGGGAGAATCTCATCAAGTAAATATGTATAAAACCTAAGGTAAATCGGAACTTAAGATTTAAATTCAGACTAATAATTTTATGATAAATCTTGATATCTGCTACTCCACAAATTAGAAGCGAACACGCGAAGGATATCCCGTGTGAAGCAGAACAATTAGTGTAGTAGTATAGGACATTGACTACTCTGTGAAATAATATTTACAGTAATACGATAGTAATAGAAGGAAGAATAAAATATACATTGCATGAGAACTGTCCCAGGAGTTGCGAATACTTACCCGTATTTGTAGAAGCACCTGGTGCATGAGGGGAAGTTAGGCGCAGTACGTAGGTAGGTGTGGGGATCGCGGTAGCACAGTGGTAAAAGTGCTGTACTACAAATCGGAAGTTCGCTGGTTCGATTCCAGATGGTGTCATTGGAATTTTTCATTGATATAATCCTTCCGATCGCACTATGGCCCTGTGGTCGACTCAGCCTCTAAGAGAAATAAGTACCAGGAGTATTTCCTGGAGGTAAAAGTGCCCGGTGCGTAAGGCTGACAACCTTAGCGCCATCCTGTTCCATTGTCACGTAATCTGGGAACCTTAACTTCCTGGAGACCTCTGGGCATCTCGGGCCTGTAATGGGACTGATTTACCTTACATTTACGTAGGTAAGTGAAAGTAAATGAGAACTGTGAGATGAAGATGATCCTCCACGGAAACCTGTCTGAGGTATAATATTCCGAATGTAAAGCCAATGTTCTGAAACACTGTACTTTTTATTGGGTATGAATATTTTTGCTTATATAGAATGACTTTCTGGTCAGACAGGCACCCATACAGAGTGAAAAATACCAGTGTCGCATAGATACAGTAAGTTCTCCTGATGGTGGGCACATAGTTGCCCGAAACATGTAGAAAAGTTGAAATAAATATACTAAGAAGTAGTGTTTACCTAGCTGGCTTCATATGAAAAAGATTTGCTACTGCGTTTATTTATGTATATATATATATTTATTTATTTATTTATGTATATTTTATATTTTAAGACAACTTAGGAAAACATTAAATTCGGAGAATACTTATTATCTTTCGGTACAATGTTTTTTTGCCTCCCGATTGCTAACCATAAACATAAAAATTAAAATATACAGGAATGTAATGTTGTCTTTTGTTTTGTGTGACGGTATAATGTAGCGTCTTGTAGTAAGGAATGAAAATAGGCTGAGTGACCTTCAGATGTAGCATGAGGACGCACAGTTCATTTTGGGGGGGGGGGCGTCACAGATTAATTTCTCCGGATCTCGAAAACGCGGTAATGAATCTTCGATTTCCATAAAATAATCTGTTTCTTTCATGTAGTTGCCTGTCAAAAAGCAAAGGTTTTTCTGCTCCACGGGATCCGCGTTCCCCAAACACGGCTCCGGTAAACGTCGTTATGGGTTCCGTGAGAAATCGTGGAAAGAGGCATAAAAAATTTTGAAATATCGCGCAGAAGTCCAAATAATTCTCTAAATATCACACAAATATTTGTCCAGCCGCTGGCAGTATTGGAGCAATCTCCATGCTGTCCCAAACTGCCTCTGATGTTCTTGGCCTGCAAACGTTTTTACAGGTGGGCCGGGGGGGGGGGGAGTCGTCGGAAGGTGAAAAATTATTTGGAATTTTCTCAACGGAAGAAAGGTTGGGAAACGATGCACTGGATCATCAACAGTTAAGGCACTGCTATACACACTCTGCTATGTGAAATTGTGAAATATGATCTGAATATTAAAGTGTTGAAACTTCCGTGAGCCGGTAGTCGGGTCAGTGACTAGGCCATGAGCTGAAAAAACAACAATTTTTTTTTCGATTCCCGGCACGGTCTAGAGGTTTCCTCTGCTCTTAAAGCTGCCAGACGGACACTAAGACCCACCCCCCCCCCAGCCCAATACTCGGTGAGTACTGCGGCCCGTTCGCCGGCTGCAGAACTGCCAGAAATTGAAGGTCTTCTAGTGCAAGGTTAAGAATGTGTGAAGGTGAACCTGCATTGCCTTGCATTTCTTCATGACGTACCTTTACATTTACCTTCATCCAAGTTAGACGTTACATAATCTTAACAACTGGCACCGTCGGTAAATAAAACACACGTGACACTTGTGACTGGTATCAGTTGAGAGAAATCAATGCTGTCACTTGACTCGTCCTGTGACAGAGGACTGCCGGTTTGAGCAATTTTATCTCTGGAATTAAGTAACGGTGGTGGTGGTGGTAGGAGGAGGAGGAGAAGGAGAATATGGAGGAGTAGAATTTGGAGTAGTAATATTCTTATTTTTTTATACAACTGGCACTATAGTAATAATACTTGTTACTTTATAACAAGGCGAATGTTAACGCTACATTATTTGCCCTGTTCGTCGCTTTAAGCTGTAGGTTTTATGGACTTACGCAATTCGCACCTTACATACTGCTGTTCTGACGCGTCCTTATCATCTAGGTCTCCTGTGTATACATTTGCTTGCAATGGACTCCCTGGTTTTCAAGTATTAACCTTTTGACGCCTAATGTCAACTATAATGGTCGTACCGCACCGCTAACCTCTGAAGTTCCATTTTATATATTTATTCAACAAATATAGGTACTGAATATTTTAAACGTGGTATATACTCTCTGTTTTTTTTTCTTCAAAATGCAGTTTGTTTCATAATTCTAACGTATTTGGTTCCTGTATTATTCACATTTTATATACAGGATGTGCTAAAATTAAAAAAATAATTCCGGCACCAAAAGGTTAATATATTCCCATTGCAAACACCAACCCCTGACTGATGTTTTAATTCAACCTTGTTAACAAAATACCGCAGCTTTACTTCAGCTATGTCTGTCCACCCGAAACGATAGCTCTTTCATCGACAGTGCTGGAAACGTAACAGCGTTTTTCTCAAAAAGGTATGGATTTTTTTTAAACTAAAGTAACTGAAGAGGCATTACACAGACGTTCACATGATCAGAATATCCACGCGTCGCGCTATGCCACTACTCATTATATACATAAAAGTATTCATGCGTCGACAAGGAAAACTTTACTGTACCTTTAGGATACATACCACCTGTTAACGCTTCTCTAATCAATGGAGAAACTCTATATAATGTAAACATAAACTGTATCGGGTTGAATTAATTTATTGTATGTATCAGTGCATATAATTTGTTGTTATGCATTAAGTACACACAATGGCGGTAAATTTAAAAAAAATAAATTGCATAACGAAAATGTGGCTAACTTTTAAGCCATAAACTCAAATTTTTTACGATAATTTTTCTGGTATACATATAATAAATGCTGGTGTGTGAGAATTAGGTTGGAGTTTGTGGTGGACCGTTAAAAGCTAAAATTATATTACTATGAACCAGCCAGCTCTTCCCTACATTCACACAACATTATAAATTCTTCCCCTTTCTTTAAGGATACAAACACCCTGTGTTTGAAACACATAAGCGTTTTCGCGATTTAGATGATGAACTGTGTGAAAGAATCCTTGCATGACGGAAACCTAAATACATATTTACGAAACTGTCACACAGCTTGTGGAGTAATACGCTTATATTGTGTAATCATTCAGAATCATACTGACTGACAAAAGAAATCGAAGCAAAATTTTTATCTGCATTACAAGCATAAAGTTCAGCTGAAGTGTTTCAACAATTAGTGGTAAGCACTAAGCACTGTTCACAGTAATTGGTGTAAATGTTGACCATTAATAGAGCAATGCCTATGGCCTGGGTGGACGTGTTTAAGCACATACGAATTTCCTTGCACTCATCGTCACAGTACCCCTGACTTACCAAGCACATTGTGGTAGAGGAGATACTTGTACTTCCATGTGGTTGAATTCCGGTAATTGTGGTAGCCAGGCATCAGGTGTCACGGTAATTGTGGCTATACCATATTTTCACTTAGTTCATACAATTTAACATGTCTTATACAAAATGAGAATTGTTATCTACCTTCGTTCTTAAGAATTGTACAAATTGTATCGAACCCATAGGTAGAATGACATAACGTTTTCTATACCGCCCGGTACTCCATCCTTAAGAAAGTTTAGTCAATTCCGAAACATTGTGTGCACCATATCCTTTACGATGGGAGTGCACATGTGTGCGAAATGACGTCTATCCTGTAATATTAAAAGACGGCAGGAAGAAAGCTGGCTTAGGATACAAATAGTGGTATTTCCTTCTAATAGTCTCCCAGTTGCTTCACGGATTATAAATCACATCCGTTTGGTTCCTAGCTGGATCACTATACAGCAGTTTCTGTTGGGGAGGGTGCAGGACGTCGCTGTCTGCTACACATTATTGCTTCGCTACCCAATTTTCGTGGTCGTTTCCAGAAAATGTCTTTCTATCTATCGGCACATAGTTTGTGGAAAACATTGTCGACTCTGGCAAATGAATCAGTCGAATGTACGCAGTTTAATTTTGCTTGCACAGGAAGAGACGTGAATATTTAATGTCTTCCTGATACAGAGACTTTGTTGGGTTCTTAAATTTGTGTTTCTTGGAGAATAGGCATGGAAATGATTCCTTTTAGGGTGGAAACTAATCTGAAATATGGATAAATACTGTGCATTAAACATATGCTTTCGCGATTTACCAAGACAGTCAACGTACTATAACGTAATATTGAGGCGTGTCCGCTTACACATTGTTACCGTGGAAGAGCAACAAATATTACATATTCTGATTTGTGCCTGTAGCCTTACTTATCAAGCAATGCACATGCTCCGTATTATATTGTCACCCGTAGCCTGTCTTGCTGTACCATATTTTTCCACATTATCTCATAACCAGAACGACTTTCAGAAAAATATTTTGAACATAAAATGTATTTCGTTTTTTCTACAACTTTTATCCGAAATATTTCTCATTCTAATAAGAATATAGGGAGACACTGTCATGAATATAGGGAGACACTGTCATGAATATAGG
>Ga0131853_10022209_pt1 | contig 11489 bp, 4 predicted proteins | sample TergutLab28metaG_FD_92764 | JGI IMG/M metagenome (GOLD analysis project Ga0131853, IMG submission 92764) | Labiotermes labralis P1 segment gut microbial communities from Petit-Saut dam, French Guiana - Lab288 P1 (version 2) (version 2) | ecosystem: Host-associated > Arthropoda: Insects >...
CGTTTGATGTCCTCCGTTGCCTCAAATCGGTGTCCTTTCAGAACTTTCTTAAGCCTTGGGAATAGGAAAAAGTCACACGGTGCGAGATCTGGTGAGTATGGCGGCTGCTGCAACTGAGCGGTGTCGTGTTTGGCCAAAAACTGCTGCACAATATGTGAAGTGTGTGTGGGCGCATTGTCGTGGTGCAGGATACAGTCGCCATCCCGCCATTTTTCCGGTCGTTTTTGGCGAACTGATTCACGCAAACGTCGCAAGACCTCCACGTAGAATTCCTTGTTAATTGTTCGCCCGTCGGGGGCTTATTCGTGGTGTACGATATCCTCAGAATCAGAAAACGTCAGTAACATGACCTTTGTTTTGCTGCGCACCTGGCGCCCCTCCTATGGTCGCGGAGACGTGAGATCCTTCCACTGTGACGATTGCTGTTTTGTCTCCGGGTCGTACCCGTAGACCCAGGACTCTTCACCTGTCACAATGTTCTTAAGAAACTGCACGTCCTCACATGAACTCTCAAACAAATCACGGGCGATTGTCTGACGTTGCTCACGTTGGTCATTTGTTAGCAAACGCGGTACAAACTTCGCGCACACACGTTTCATGTGCAGATCTTCGGTTAAAATTGCATCGCATTAGCCCATGGAGATCCCACAGTCATCCGCTATCTCTCATACTGTCAGTCTCCTGTTACTGCGAACGATTGTTCTAACTTTAGACATCATTTCTTCGTTTCTCGATGTTGAAGGTCGTCCCGAGCGGGGGTCGCTTTCAACGGAGGTTCTACCCTCTTTAAATCGACGGAACCAGTCAAACACTTGTGTACGACCCATTGCATCTTCACCATATGGTTGCTGCAATAATTGATACGTTTCCGTTGCGGTTTTTCCGATTTTGAAACAAAACGTGATGCAACTATGTTGTTCGGTACTTTCACACATCGTAAGAATCGCGATGACATAAACGCACTTGTTACTCCCGCGACCTACTTGTACTACAGTCAACTGAGCAAACGCAGCCACTTGCAACTTGTGTCATGTGTTGCTAAGACACGTACCAACATATTCGGTTGCAAACATATCGCACCCACTGAACAACCACTACAATTCCAATCTGTATACTATTTAAACAAATCTCGTATTTCCCTAATATAGTTTCGACAGATCAAGTGTAGACTTGCTGTAGATTTTGCGCAGACGTTAATGATTGACAAATAACTAACTCCGCAAAACATAATCTTTCTTGACAGGCTGATAGTTGTCCAGTTATTTAAAAAAAAAATTCCCTATATTTTATGCAGTCAGAATGATCTTTATCTTGTTCACAAAAGATGGCCCTTGCTTCTGTTATGAATCAGATGAACCCATTCCACGACTTTCCATCATATTTCTTGAAGACAATCATGCTGATTTTACTCTCACATCTACACCGAAGTCTTCCGAATGGTTTCTTTCCTCAGATTTTACCACAATTCAGTAAGCATTTCTCGTTTCGTTTACACATGCCACTATCCTTGCCCTTCTCTACCTCATTATGAACCTAGTAATACGTGGTAGAAATCGAAAATAATGAAGCTCCACGTTATCCAGTTTTCTATGTCCTCCTGCTGCTGCCTCACACATAGGACCCAGAATGCCCCACAACAGCCCATTCTCTAAACTCTTAGCTCGAAAGATTTAAGCCAAAGCAAAATGCTTCATGTTCCTTGTCACTATCTGTGGTGGAAGATCGTAAAATAACACTAAGCATTTAAAGCAATATTTTTGTGTGACGTGATTGTGGAGTCCCGAAAATGTTAGCTTTTGGTTTGACTGCAGTGATTATTATATAGTGAAATTTATTATGTAAGTAGATAATGTATAGCTAATCATAGAGAGCGAAACATGTTAAGTCAAAATTAGAAACACAGAAAATCTGCAAAAATTGTATGTAAATTCGAAAAATTTAACGGTGGCTGCTTAGGATTTGTAGGAACGTCAGAATAGTTTATTTAAAAAATAAAATTGGACAACCATAATTATACTGATAAAGCCTTAGGCGTTATGCATTTGTGCTTTAAAAATATAGGCTTCGTGAAATACACTGGAAAGTCCTCTTTTATTTATTTATGTGTTTATGTATTTAATTATTTATTTTCTTTGTGTCTAGGCTCCTCTCACTGCATTTAAGGAAAAATTCTAGGATTGAATATTCAGATTATATGCACAGAGCCTATTTACTAAGTTTTATATTCTTTCAACCTTAGAACAATCACGAGAAAGCGAACTCGCACCTCTGACCGTCTCGGTACGACAAGCCGTCACTCACATCCTGTCATGTTTGTTCAGTTCCACCTGCAGGCAGGATACAAACACGTTCCTTTAAGGGTCGTCCAGCATGTCGCTAGTCACTTTCACCAAATTCGTATCTTAATATTTTGACAACTATGTACCATACGAAATTTGATTTTCTCATAACGGTTTTGCTAAATATCCGATTATCATGGTACATTACGCCAAGTCACGTAGTCACGGCATCACGTACTGTACCAAACGAGTACACTCTTAAGCGTTATACCTGTAAACTACGTGTCATTTGTCCTGATAATTGAAATTTACGAAGCATTTTTTCGGAATAAGCTCCAAAAAATCGAAAGACAGATGTTGAAAGCCTATATAACGTATTATAATTAAAGAGTAGAGTATATTTGAATTTCGCCTGAAGACTATGCAACGCGTCGTAATCTCTAGTTGGTTGTGGTGCCTAAAAGCGTGAGCAAACTGCTTAAGGAAAGCGTCCAGTACGCGGGAGATAAGTGGCAGTTTCTGTTGCTGAAGATTCGCGTCTAGTAATGAGATGTTGCTGAGTAGAAGGCGGAAATTCTGAAAATGTTCACAACAGTCTACGCGAAGAGAAAACTGCAATTTCGTTTTCAGTTTTAAACTTATGTTTGTTGTGCTGAAATGTTCCTGTGACCGGCTTTTGGATCACGTGGGTGGCTGAAGAGAGAGATAGTATGGCTTACTGAAGTACGAAACCACGTAATTTGTTAGATGTGTGCTAAATTAGGCGGTATAATATCCCAGGCAACTGCCATATTGATACACATGGCTTATATAACTTTGAATCTCATAGAATAAATTGCTTATCTACAGTCTTAGTGACAGGATATTAATTTCTATCAGAGAAATTGTTTTCGTCGCCACCACCTTGAGGCCGGCTTTAGAAGACACCTTGCCTCATTCACAACGGACACCACGAATGTTCTCCCCGGGTGCAAAGTGACATGAACTTAGTACCCGTTACTCACAATCGTCCAGTGCTTAGGTTGAAGCCATTGTAAGGGAAGAAGACGAAATTTTCTCTTGAAGTTCATATTTTTTAAATGTGTCATCCCCGTTGCGTGTAGTAATTAATAGGTAGGGTAATTAAGTCAATAACACAACAATGTATTTCTAATTGATGTTTATTAGAAGATGATAAAAACTACATGATTCGGCTACTATTGGCCATCATCAGGTTTTTCATTCGAAAGAATTGTATGCAGCCGCGATACGCATGACGTCAGATAAAAGTAGATTTTTCGCGGGTGTAATACATTTTCTGATCTCATATGTGCTTATTGCATTTTGTGTGTTTATACACACTCTATCTACATGCAAAAAAAAAGTTTATTTTCATTAAGCCAAGAATGTAACGAAGTGCTGCAGGAGGAAATTTGCCCACCATAAAAGTGCAGTAACACAACAACTTTTGCGAACAAACACTAAACTTCAGAAAGGTAGGTCAAGGTATTGAAAACAATAGGCCATGGTGCTTGTAGCAGGTAGAGCAGAGGTAAGGTGTGCTTACCTGTCTGTGATACCAGCACAACGTACAGTAGCACTGTCAAGACAGAGTTGTGTCGCCGGCGTAGAAAGAAATCTTTTCTGAAGTGAGTGCATAGAAGACAAATCCTGTTTAAAAGCTTTCAATTAGCCTTCCAAGGCTGTTTTTTTTAAGGAAGCCAGCGCTATGGGTAGGACTATGAGGCACGCGGTTAGGGAAATTATGAAATCGTATCCTTATCCTTTAATTCTTTACTATAAACTTTATAATTATATAAAGTGATGAAATATAGTCTAACACAACGAGATCGCGTACATCTTACGGCATTGTAATATATATATATATATATATATACACTCCTTATTGTTGCACCGTGCATATCGTAGAATTATTTAATTAGTATAAGAACTAATCCACATACATAAAAATTCCGCATTAAAACATTAAAATTGCTCCGACATGATTCGATCCTAAGATCATCATCAGGGAGCTACACTTTCCTCGCTAAAGTCACTATTAAAATTAGTCACTGATTAATTTCGTTGTAAAAACAGGATGTTGTGGCAGCATGTCTTATTATGTAAGGTTATGTTGTTGAGAGTGCCCGACTGCGGGTGTGCGTCCTGTGCTTTGCACGCAGCAAAAATAAATATACGTACACTCTTTTATGTTCAACCTGAAGATGGTGTCTAAGAGCCGAAACATGTTGTAAATTTTAAAAAGGAAAGTTAATAAATTTTTGTTAGACTATATTTTATCGCTTCATATAATTACTGGATCAGAACACAACGGGGATGCTTTGCCTAAAAATTATAAATTTTACAATTACAACTGGCGTGGGAAGTCGGATTCACGAGTGGCCTAATGCCGTTTATGAGTGAGATCTGAACGTATTCGACGCTCATATAGGCGTTCATCATAATACATTTCTATAGTGAAACCAACTAGTTGCGCCAATGTTTCAAATTTATTTCATTTTGGAATAACTCTCCATCTTTCGGGCGGTCTTTCCGTCCATCATCAGGAGTTCAAAACTGTACATACAGCAACAGGCATATGTCTAACAGATACTGCTATCTGCTTGTTAGCAAGCAGACAGCAGCATCTGTTTGACAAATCCCTGTTGCTGTATGTGCAGTCTTGAACTCCTGAAACACATAGAGTGTCATTCCAAAATAAAATAAATTTGATACATTGGTGCATCTTGTTGGTTTTACTATAGAAATAGATCTTAACGTTTTTGGAAAACAGAAAAAATTCAGAGAAATCGAGACGTTCTCTCCTTAAATACATATGACAGAGAAAACCCAAGAATTCTGTCAGTTTAGATTGCTTATACTTGACCCGTAGAATCGCACGGTAAAACTCTGCATATTCCTGCAAGTAACAAGAAGACATTCCATACTTTTAAAGGAACTTGAAGGTAAATCTTGTGTATATTGGACCGTGCATCATTGTGAGTGTTGAAGAATAAGGAACAACTTCATATCACTAGTTATTAAGTTTTATTTCACTTCTTCTATGCTCAACATGTTTCGGACATTAACACATCCATCATTAGGAGCCTGCGACGTTTCTGTTGTATCACCACATTGGTCGTTTGTTCTTGTTTCGATGTGTGTTGGAGTTTCGGTGTGGCTGGGTTGGGGTGGTATCCGTTGTAGCAGGCTGTGGTGATACAATAGAAAAGTCGCAGGCTCCTGATGATGAATGTATTAATGTCCGAAACATGTTGAGCATAGATGAAGTTAAATAAAACTTAATAACTAGTGATATCAAGTTGGTCTCTTATTCTTCAACTGAACTTGAAGATGTTCAAACTCTCCTCTTATTCAAAGCCGGTTGAGAAAATGTTAAATTTTCATAAGGAATTTTGTTCCATAGACTTAACATTTTTGTTTAGGTAGTTATTTGGTAGGTGTGTTTGTTTGATGGCCACGCCATCATAGCCCATTCATTCATGGTCCGGTAAAATACGATACGCCCACCCTTTTATATTTCCCGATCAATTTCTTGCATTCATATCCCGTCACAAGCCCGTATAATAAGCGTTTATCGCCTTTTCTCTCTGTGTTTCCTATGACCATGACACGAACACACGTAGTAGGTAGGTAGGTTTCACCCTTTTTTTATAGACCACGCAGGCCCTTAGGGGGTGTAGAGGTATAGCTCTACTTTTTCTAGGACCTCGGGACTAGATGGGGCGGGGGGTCAGCCCCACGCCTCGGCCACCCCTACCCCCAGGAAAGACCCGGTACCCATTGTACAAGAGGCTGGGTGAGCCCCACGGTCGGTCTGGACGGACGGAAAATCTCATCATCACCGGGAATCGATCCCGGACCGTTCAGCCCGTAGCTCAGTCGCTATACCAGCTGAGCTACCCGGCCCACATACACGTAGGTAAATTTAAAAAAAAAACTTTCATATCAGGGATTGCAGATGAACATACTTGTTAACGGAGCCGAGCAAGTTTGCGTAAGTTCTTCCGCTCCGAATCGTAATCGGGCTAAACGAATTCCAAATTTCTACATTAATTAAGAGTTCCTTTGGCTTTCCTCACTTCTCCACACAAGTGCGGGATTTCTGTGAGGCAACGATCTGTTCCATCCACATGCTTTCTGTTACCCATTACCATTCAGTCATTCGATGGTATGTAAGGCAATTTCAAGGCGCTGACACTTTCGTTAAATATTTGCACATAAATAAAAGGAAATTTAACTTTAATAAATAAATTGCACTATTTAAATTAGCCGATCACAGTGGCAGGGCGGTGTTAGGCGTGGATCTGCGGCCGTTCGCTTACTGGGATTGCGGTTTCAAACCCCGTCGGAGCACGACAATCTGTCTCGGAGAAGTGTTGCGTGTTGTCTAGTACAGGTCTGTGCGTCGGCCTGACCACCTGTCCATATGAGGCGTACCGACAGTGTGTGTGTTTGTGTACGTGTATGCGCGCGCGCGCGTGCGTACGTGCGTGTGTCTGAGTGTGTTTGTGAAGCCTTTATATTGAGGATGCCCTGCCCACTACGGACACCAGGAAAAAATATGTAAAGAAAATTAATTAAAATATTTGTTTAAATACATGCGCGCTATCTTCAGAATGTTCCCGGAATCATTTTATTTCTGAGAAATACAAAACAATAAATCATTTCAGCTACATTTCCTTCAAAATAGTCCCCTTGTGCAACTATACACTTCAGCCAGCAATTGGGTGCTAGAAACATTCCTGAAGGCCATTTTGTGAAAGCCTTTTCAGCTCTTGCGTTGCATTCTTGATGATGTTAGTAGTACCACAAAATGTTGATTTCAGTTCGTAGAAGAGGTAAAAGTCAGCTGTAGCCGGGGCAGAAGGGTCTTGTTACTTCCCCCCCCCCCCCAAGAGATGCTTGAACATTGTCGTGAAGGAAAATTCAACTGTTGGCTGTCCATTTCTTGGGGCGTTTCCTTCTTACCTCATTCCTAAAACTACGAAGGGCGCCAATGTAAATTTCTTTATTCACAGTTTTACATTCAGGAATAAGCCCCTAACGGGCAGTACCCAGGCAGTTAAAAAGAACTTACAGCGTCATTTTCCTTCACCTCTCTCGACCGTAAATTATTTGCTTGTAGGTGACGATGATAATTTACATTCAGATTGCCGTTTTGTTTGCGGATCGTACACTCAGTCGAACAAAAATCCATCGGCCTTAAATTTTCTAAGTCCCGAAATGGAAGTCACGTGACGTACAGATGCCATCATAATTGAGTCGTTTTACTTTCCTCATATTTGCGCATTCGTGGCGTTTCTCTGTCTTCCATTCATTACAATCAATCACACCGCGTATATATTAACATAAGACAACAATACATTTGCTTAATTTGAAATTAAAACGTTAATTAAATATCATTAACTTTCCCAGGCGTGAGGCTGGGAAAGTTAATGAAGCTTTGCTGCTAAGGATGGATGAGTCAACCGGGCCGTTCCGTTCTTACTGTCAGCAGGCATAGCGCAGGCAGTTGAGCGCGTGTTAGCAGTAGCCTTCGGAAACAAACTATGTTGGTTCGAGTCCCACTATCGGCATATTTCTTTATGTAGCCCAGGCAGTTGAGCATCGTGTTTCTTCCCCTGCGCTAATGTTGTTACGGAATGTGTTGTCTTTATCAACCACAATGTTGAGGTCACCGAAAATGTTCATTACGGCTTCTGCTTTGTTGGGGCGTCAGTATTCGAAGTGCCAAATGATGACAAAGAGGCTCACAATCAGCACATCATGAAGATTGCTGTGAAAAATTTCCTGCAGACATTCCAACCCCTCTTGCAGTTTCACACACACATTTCCTTCTGTCACTTCTAACAATATTTCACACACGCTCGACCCTTGGTTCATTTTTAGACATCGATGGCCGACCACCACCCATATCATCTTCAACGTCGTCGCGTCTATATTGGAAGCGTCTCTGCCAGTCATACACCTGAGATCTTTCATTGCTGTATCACCATACTCCTACTGCAACTTGTTTAATTTCTCCACTGGTGATTTCTAGAGCAAAACATAAAATTTGACTTTGACGTTTTGCTGACGATGCATCTCAATACATTTATCTCAGTATTTAACCAACGTGATGCATAAAATTTGTTTCACAATAAGTTTTATTTCATGCCTCTACATGTTTCGAGCACATGTGCTTATCATCAGGAGGTATCATCACACCTATAGGTGTGATGATACCAGAGGCTGTTTAATGCAATTTTGACCTCCTGATGATAAGCACATGTGCTCGAAACATGTAGAGGCATGAAATAAAACTTACTGTGAAACAAATTTTATGCATCAAGTTGGTTAAATACTGAGATAAAATTTGATATTCGTGCTGTATTCAGTTACAGAAAGTTTCAACTGCGATGCGACCTTTCGCACATTATTGATACAAACAACTGTTTTTATGCCCTTAAAGGATAGTAAATGGCGAAACTATTCTAGTGATGACATAATGAGTGTTGCCAACTTAAGAAACAGAAATTTCCGTCAGCGGATCCTGTACATTATACCAACAGATTCAGGGAAATTTTGAAGCTAATGCGTAGTCAGTCGCTCTGTACTAATAGCACTGCAGTGTACGCTGCAGTCAAATGGACACAACTCTCCAAATCGCAGTGTTGTACGTCTGTTCTTCTCTGCCCAACCATTCATTACTTACCCCTCTTTTGTTTCCAGATATATGGGGAATAATATTCTCATAGAAGTAGTTCTAAGAGTAAACCTCCCAGACTTGCTTTTCCCCATCCTCTTTATAAAAGAAAAGAGCGCACTGAACTTTACAATTATGTTAAGACTTAAGAGTACTTCTGCGCCATCTTTATTGATCGAATTCTTTTATGGGTAATGAAAACCTTAAAGCTGTATGGGCTAAATACTTTCAGCAAGATAATTTCAGCGAAAAGCTATCAACTGGTGAAGGGACACAGAGACATCCTATCAGCAATAGTTTTCCACCAGTAATTCTCACCAAGGTAAATCAGCCCCATTGAAGGCCCGAGGTGCCCAGAGGGTCCCAGGAAGTTAAGGTTCCCAGATATCATTACAACGGCACATGATGGTGGTAAGGTTGTCAGTCTTACGCACCGGCCGCCTTTACCACCTAGTACTCATTTCCGTTAGAGGCTGAGTGCGATCGGAAGGATTTTATGTCAATGAAAAATTCCAATGACACCAGCTGGGATCGAACCAGCGACCTTCCGATTTGTAGCACAGCACCTTAACCACTGTGCTACCGCGGTCCCCATCTTTAAAAGGTATCATTTGTTTTTAAAAGGCCCAGGAACCGCAACAAGTAGGTAGAGTTTTTTAAGTTATGTGTTTCTGTAGAAGGAAGATTTATTTGCAGAAGGGCCAGTCGACAGAATTCTGCAGAATATTGTAATGTAAACTTTCTCACCCTGCGATCAAATTTATTGTAGATCTTCTTCGACAAATTTATTCCCCATATGGACATTAACTTCCCCTTTATTATTAAAGAAAGTGGTGCAAATAGTAGCCGTGACATATCAGAACATTGCTTACTGAAAGGAAGCCTGGTAGTTCAGTATTTACGGGATACAGTTGAAGGATAGTTAGTACGCAGGCAGGCAGTCAGTCAAATTCCGGGGAATCAAAGTCGGTACTACCTAATTTGAAGGAGGATTCACTTCCATTGCACAGATGCAATTGGAGGTTGACGTGACATTAATGGTGATGGTGATGATGGTACATCATTTCCGTCTGCCCTGCCGGTGGCAGATGGTTGCTATACCAATCCGAACCTAACTCAACTGTCTGCCGGTTTGTGTAAGGCCCAAGAGTTAAACAAGGACAATGCACGGAAATTACATCAATTCAAATCAACCCTTCACTCCATAACTTCCCCAATGGAAATAAAACACTTGTAATATAAAAAGCAGCCGATCACAGGGTTGCCAACTGCTCCGGTTTGAGGTGAAGGCGTTACTAACCTGCCACTGACGGGGTAGAGAGACTGTGCGTCGGTTAGGTCTCGTACTAACTTGTCTACTCCTCTGTTCCTCAAGCGTGAAACTCGGAGGAATTTCATGTCATAGTGTTTCAGAAACCAATAAACAGGTCGTAAGTAATCAAGAAATTCCCCGCATTTTATGGAAGCCTTAGTTTCATTTCCGTGTTTACAGCAGCCCGAAATTTTTGACTATCCTGAGCCAAATTAATCCATCACAATTCCTCCCATAAATTGTTATTTTTTCAACCAAGATTCAGAATTAAATTTTAAAGAAATAAGACACAAAAATGAATATAGTGACCCACCCTACCCTTCAAGCCCATGCTTTTCAAAATCCTCTACAAATAATGTTGTTTTAACAAACCCCTCCGTTAATACTTGTGATTCGGCTATGGGATAAGCTTGTTGTCTCTTTCTCCGATCATCATAACCTTCTTTCTAAGGATGCGTCTTAATGTTATCATCCTGCCTGTTCCTCTATACTCCCAACTGGATAACTACCAAAAAAGGATTCAACTTGAAATTTGCTTTCTCCTCTATCCTACCCAATTTCCCACTTCCTTTGAGTATCCTAGATAATCTTACATAAATTGCTGAGGATCTGTGTAGATACATTACGACGTTATCGTCCTAAATACTTTTTAAGTATTTAATAACTTACGCAGTATTTCATATAACTAAAGCGAGCAGCTAGTACTTTCTTGCGGGAGTCAGAATAGACGGAGAGAAAGAAATTAGCTGCTTTCGATGGAGGTGCGAAAGCGGCCTAAAGTTACTATGTAAGATTTTAGGTTCTCAGGGCGGGAATTATGAAGGATATTTTTTAATTGGACGTGACGTCATATTTTGTAGATACATACTGGCGTTACGGATAGATGTGCACCCCCTATCTTTAGGGTAAAGCAAAAGAGACCTAATATATAGCAAAAATCCAAGAGTGGTGGAGTTGCAACTGCCCTGAATCTTAATCCTCATTAGATGGAGATGGATGAACATTTGTACGCCCCCACCGTTCCAACCCCTTGGAAACAGCCTCGTTTTCCCAATGAACAGGAAGCTGAGTTAAGAAGGAGAAACATGGGTGAAGAGAGAGAAACCAACAAGATGCAACTAATCTGATGTTTATTATCAAACTTCTATCTCAAGATGTTTCGGGCACCATTATGCCCATCATAAAGAGAACAAGACTGAGTACTACCGCA
>Ga0131853_10022210_pt1 | contig 11489 bp, 13 predicted proteins | sample TergutLab28metaG_FD_92764 | JGI IMG/M metagenome (GOLD analysis project Ga0131853, IMG submission 92764) | Labiotermes labralis P1 segment gut microbial communities from Petit-Saut dam, French Guiana - Lab288 P1 (version 2) (version 2) | ecosystem: Host-associated > Arthropoda: Insects >...
GCAATCTGCTCGACAACCACGACCAGAACCTGCGCCTTGCCCTGGCATCCTACAACGCCGGCACGGGCAGGGTGCGCGGATGGCTTGGCGACCCGCAGTTCAGCACCGACGGCGCAACGCTGGACCACATCCCCTTCGAGGAGACGCGCACCTACATCCGGCGCGTGTTGTTCAACGAGAGGGTCTACACCGTGCTGTACGGCGGCAGGAATGTCTTTCTGACTATAATGACCGGAATACAGAGGTGAGAACAATGCTAAAGATAATTGCGGCGTGTGCGTCCGCGCTAATGCTTACATCATGCCTGTTTGCTCCGTCCGTGCCTGATGCGGATGATGATTATGCCGAGCTGTTCCCCGCTGAAATGCTGCCGGTGGGCGAAAATCTCTTCGTGCATGACATGTATGCCGAGCCGGTTCACTACAGCCCGGCGGCACCCGTGGAGGGCGGCAGCATCAGCATGTCCATGCGGCACCCCGTCACGCTCAACCCCCTGCTTAACGAGGACGAAAGTGTCGCCAAGATCCTGCGGCTGATCTACGAACCGCTGATCGGCCTGGATGCGGAGCACCGGCCTTATTCCTACATCCTCTCGAGTTTCGAGCTTTCGGAAAACGGGCAGATCGCGACGCTTACCCTGCGCGACGACATTTACTGGGAGGACGGCACGCCGATCACCGCCGCGGACATCGTGTTCTCGCTGAACACCATCGGCCGCGCGGGCGAAAACTCGATATACCGCCATGTGCAGGACGGCATTGTCAACTACAGCACCCTGGACGGCGGGCGCGCCCTGGCTATCGTATATTCGTCGGCCAACTATTCCTTTGCCTACAGGCTAAACTTCCCCGTGATCCCACAGCACCGCCATTCGGGAACCGGCCAGAACGATCCTTCCGCTGCGGTTAATATGTCGCCGCTGGCCAGCGGCCCCTTCAGAGTAAGCACCTACCGCGAGGCGCAGGAGCTTGTGTTGCTCCCCAACCACCGAGCCTTACGCGGGCGCGCGAACATCGGCCGCGTAAACGTGCTGATAGTGCCCGACACGGCCACGAAAATGTCGGCGTTTAACGAGCGTGTAATAGACGTGATAGATTCGGACGTATCCACCTGGAGGCGGCACCGCAGCACCAACATGCCCAATATCATATCCTACGCAAGCAGCAATTTCGAGTTTATCGGCTTCAACTTCGGCAACCCCGCCTTCGCGGACATCAACTTGCGGCGGGCGATCGCCCACTCCGTCAATATCGACGACATAATCTCCGGCATCTACATCAATCAGGCGCTGCGGGCATACTCGCCCATCAACCCTGCGGCCTGGTTCTACGATCCGGCGGTGCTGTCCTTCGGCTACAATACGGAGCAGGCGCGCAGGCTGCTGGAAGAGGCCGGCTACTCCCATTTCAGCTCCCGCGGGTTTCGCGGGTCGTCCCACGACGGCATAGTGTCGGAACTGCATCTGCGCATAATCGTAAACAGCGAAAACGACGAGCGCGTAAACATAGCCGGAATACTAAGCGACGGCCTGCGGGCGTTGCAGGTGTCGAACGAAGTAGTCCGGCTGGATTTTGACGGCTATACGCAGGCCTTGCGGGACGGTGATTTCGATATGTTCATCGGCGGAGCGGCCATGCCTGTCTACGGAGACATCTCGTTCATGTTCAGCTCCGGCGGCGAGCTGAACTTCTTCCGCTACTCGTCAGTGGTCATGGACGCGCTTTTGCATCAGGTAGACGCTTCGATCAGCGAAGCGGAGTTCGCAAGCAGTGTGTCCCAGTTGCAAGACTTCTTCGCCTACGACCTCCCCGCCATAAGCCTTGTGTTCAGAAAGTACGCCCTTCTCTCGAGCCACGACATCGGCGGAGACATAACCCCAACCATCCACAACGCGTTCAGCAACATTCACGAGTGGTTCGTAGACAGACCGTAAGAGCCTGTTACGGGCTGACGGTCTCCCCCGCCCAGCCCACGATCCCGCCGGCATCAAACACGCTGGTGTAACCCGCGTCGATAAGGGCTTGCGCGCCTTCGCGGCTTCGGCGACCCGTCTGGCAGTAGATGATGATGGTGTGGCCGTAGTCCTCTGCGTGGCCGCCTATTGTGGCGGCGAGATCCGGCAGGGGCAGATTTAACGCGCCCACGGCGTGTACAGAGCCGAACTCTCCCGCTGTGCGTACGTCTATCAACAGGATGCTTGGGTCCTGCGCCAGCATCTCGATTGCTTCTTCCGATCTGATAACCCGGAAAGTTGGCTCCATGTCTGCTTGCTCCGATCCGGGCCGGTTCGGCGCCGCACATGCTGAAACCAGCACAGCGACGGCCGCGCACAGCCCAAGTATATTTGTACGTGTCATGCTCATCCTCTTTCCCTATGTTATTCATTCCCTTGGAAAAGTTGCAAACCTTGCCTCCGCAGCATATCCTGCACGGTATACAGTTGCGGAGGAACTTGGGCCTATGCTTATCAAAATATCGGAATCACCCGGCGGCAATGTTTCCAAAGGATTACTGCGGTGCGCCGTATATTCGCAGAACGTCGGCCGCCCCGTAAGCGGCGCGAAGGTCAGCATCTCGCCCGCGGGGGCGCGGCAGACCATCGACAGGCTGGAGAGCAACTCCGACGGGAGGACGCAGACCATCGAGCTTGGCGCGCCTCCGGAGGAGCTTTCGCTAAACGCCGCGGCGACGGAACAGCCCTACAGCGAGTATGACCTGCGCGTAGAGGCCGAAGGGTTCGAGCCGTCGGAGCTGGTTGGCGTGCAGATTCTTTCAGGCGCGACGGCCATCTCCAACGTGATGCTCACACCGCAGACAACACCCGCTCCCGTCGAAAACACGGCCATCATCAAGCCGCATACCCTGTGGGGCGTGTTCCCGCCAAAGATACCGGAGCCGGACGAGAAGCCGCTGCCCGCGCCGACCGGCTTCGTAGTTCTGGACGAACCTGTGATACCGGAAACAATCGTGGTGCTGGACGGCCTGCCGGACGACAGAACGGCGAAGCGGTACTGGGTGCCGTTTCGTGAGTATATCAAGAACGTCGCCTCGTGCGAGATATATCCGACATGGCCGCGGGAGACCATAGCCGCCAATGTGCTTGCGATACTGTCCTTCACTCTAAACCGAGTGTTTACAGTAATACGCCGTTACGGATAGGAACGGCATACTTCGACAGATTTATAGAAGATCCGGATATCTTGATGTGTTTGCCCGTTTGTTTCGAACTTTTCGCCGACCTCTATTTTTTCAACAAACGACGTAAGTGCCGCCCTGTCCGTTTCGAGAGAAATAACTTTTTTCAGTTCGCCCTCCAAGATTTCGTGTTTGGAGCAAGCCGCATTGCCGCTTCGCCGGTATGTCGAACAATGATATAAGTTCTTGGCGCGGTTCATCTTCATGCCGCAATCGCGGCAGACGAGCAGGCCGGCAAACAAGTTGGGGCGCGGGGCGCGGGCGTTTGCCATCTTCGCCCTTGCCGCAAGATTCATTTGCTGAACATTGTTCCACAACGGCCTTTCAATGATGGGCGCGTGAGTGTTGTCCGCCCTCACCCACTCGCGTTCGTCGCGCAGAAATGTTCTGCTGTCGCGGTATGATCGGGTGCCGCGTTTGAGCGAAACGGTGTTCCCGATATAAACTTCGTTGTTAAGCATCAGCTTCACCGTTCGGGTTGCCCAAATGCTTGCCACGGGCGCAGCAACACCGTCTCGGTTGAGTATTCCGGCGATGGCGGTATACCCCAGCCCGTCCGCCCGCAGCGTGAAGATCCGCCGCACAATCGTTGCCGCCGCTTCGTCAACGGCAAGGCGCGAACGGTCGTCGGGCTTGCGCACATACCCATAGGGGGCAACGCCGGATAACTTCCGGCCGTCCTGCGCCCTTGCCCTGATACCGGCCTTCACCCGTTCGCTGCAATCCCTTAGATAGAAGTCGTTCATTACGTTCAGAAACGGCAGTATGTCATTGTCTCCCGTTTCAGTGTCAATATTGTCACACAAAGCGACGAAGCGGCAGCCGCAGGTCGGCAGCTCTTCCTCAATATACCTGCCCGCTTCCAGGTAGTTCCTTCCAAAGCGGCTCAAATCCTTGACCAGCACAAGGTTGATAATGCCGCCGCGCACATCCTCCATCATTCTCCGAAAGCCTTTGCGGTCGAAGTTTCCGCCGCTTACACCCTCGTCAACATAGGTTCGGGCTAGGATCCAGTTCGGCATATGTGATACGAATTGCGAGAGCATAGCCCTCTGGTTCTCGACAGATACGGATTCATCCGCCCGCTTGTCGGCTTGGCTAAGGCGGATGTACACGCCCACGTTGTAAAGCTTGCCGCTCATGCGCCCGCCACGTCAGAACTTCCCGCGAAGTTGTACACGATCTCTATGTCGCACAGCTTCCTGCCGGCTATGCGCATTGGTTCGCCTACGACAATCTTGTCAATCAGCGTTACCAAGGTAACGTAGTCACAGCATAGAACGTCCATGTCGGCATATTGCCGTATCAATCCGGCCAAGTCAGGGGCGTTCTCGGCAGCCGGCTCAGCTCCTTCCAGCCTTTCGCGCATCTCGCTTACGGCTAGGCTACGTTCTTCACGCTCCTGCTCATACTTCGCAATCTGCCGCTTGAACAGGCTCTCGGGTATCAGCCCCGATACTCTGTCGGCGTACAGGCTCTCGACAAGGGTGTCCAGCTTGTTAATCAGCTTGGTGTGTCCGGCAAGCTCGTGTTCGTATGCCGCTCTATACGAAAAGGTTTCCCTGCCTTTGTGAGACATGATGCTGTTCGCAATCCCGGCTTCGTCAATAGCGGCGGTTTCGGCACATGCCCGCAGATGCTGCGCAACCAGCCATTTCAGTGTGTTTTCCCCGATACAATGGCTTGTGCAGGCGTTCCTTCCGCTTCTTGCGAAGGTAGAACACATGTAGGACACATTCTTGTAGACGCTTCCGTTCCTGCGTGTTCTGCGCTCCGCCTGCCCCTTCAAGCGAAAGCCGCAGCCGCCGCAAAACAGGATGCTCGTAAAGAGGTTTGTTGCGCCGTCGTTTCGCTTGCGCGGCCTGTGTTTCTTGGCGGCAAGGGCTTGAACCCTCTCCCACGTGAAGGTGTCGACCAATGCTTCGTGAGTACCCTCTACCCTTATCCACTCGCTGCTGTCCTTCCGGACTTGTCTCTGGTTTTTGTACGATATCGTGCCGCTCTTGCCGCTGACCAACACACCGCGGTAGACTTCGTTTTTCAAAACATCCTTGACAGTGCTGTCGCTCCACAGCTTCGAGGTTATCCTGGGGTTATTCACGCCCTTGTGCCGGTAGTAATGCTCCCGCGGTGAGGTGATGCCGTTTTCGTTAAGCTTGACGGCGATCTGACGGAAGGATGTGCCGGCCGCCCTCATTTGAAAAATGTTGCGAACGATCGGGGCGGCTGCTTCGTCTATAATCAGCTTGTGGCGGTTCTGCGGGTCTTTGCGGTAGCCGTATGGGGCGTATGCGCCCATGTGCTTGCCGCGTTGGGCGGATATGCGCTTGCCAGCCCTCACCTTTGCGCTGGTGCTCTTGCTGTGCTGCTCGTTGAACCAGTTGCGGAACACCATCATGTCGTCAAGCTTTTCGCTGAGAGAGACCAGCTCGCAGCCATGCTCCGGCAGGAACACTTCGGCAAGTCTGCCTACTTCCAAGTAATTTCTGCCAAGCCTTGAAAGATCCTTGATCAACAGTGTGTTGATGCGCCCGGCCTCCACGTCGGCAATCATACGCTTAAACGCGGGGCGGTGCTGGTTCGTGCCCGAAAAACCGTCGTCTTGGTAAACCTCCCGTTGTTCCCACCCCATTTCATCAACATGCTTCGTCAGCATCAGCTTCTGGTTTTCGATCGAAACGCTCTCGCCGGAGCGTGAATCTTCCTTACTTAGCCGAACATAGATCCCGACTTTGTAATGCTTCTGATTATACCGCATCCGCAACAAAAATACAGCCCCTTTTATAATTCTCGCATAAGTATCTTTTTAACAATCAAGTCCCCAATAGTTTTCGCAAGGTCTATCTCGCCCTTATGCACATCGGTGATGCGGTACACGGTGCGGCCGTGCTGTTCCTCCCGGTATGTAGTCACCGATTTAGCTATATCGGAAACGCTCTTGTCCTCATAATTCAACAAAATCACCCCCACGCTCAATATATTCACTCAAAACTTCAAGAATACGTGCGGCGGATTGTTAATTATTTGTTGACACGCGGAAAAATGTGGTGTATACTTACGCCATATTTGCTTCGATTCTGTCGGGCTACGGTGTACTATTGCTATGCTTGCCGGAACGTTAGGGTGTATGTGGAAACGTGTATGCCTTCCATTGTGAAAAGGACGCAAATCTCTTTTGTTGTGTTGCGTCCTTTGCGGACGCTTTTTGTTTGCGTCATGCGGTTGTCATCCTCCTCTTGCTCTAACACAGCATGAGGTTTACGGGGAGACAAACTTCCGTCTCCCCCTCTTTTTTACTCCGAAATCGAACAAGTTGGCATCATCACCTAATGAGAGGAGAAATAACATGAAACTTACGAGATTTACATCAATCGGTCTTGCCGCGGTGCTTACGCTGGCGGTTCTGACTGCTTGCGCCCAGCCGCCCGCCCAGACAGCGGCACCCGCGGCGCAACCGGCCGCCCCGCCCGCCCCGGCGGAACCCGCTCCAACCCCGGAGCCAACCCCGCCCGCTCCCGAACCGGTGGAGCTGCTGATCGGCGCGGCAATGAGCCTGCGCGACGTTGTAGAAGAGCTTTCGGAAATGTATCAGGAACAGTATCAGCATGTGACATTACTACATACTTTCGCGTCGTCGGGCGCGTTGCAGGGGCAGATCGAGGAAGGCGCGCCTATCGACATCTTTATGTCGGCCGCCGCCGCGCAGATGCGCAACCTGGAAGAACAGGATCTTATCTACGGCACAGGCCGCAACCTGGTCACGAACACCGTCGCGCTGATTGTCCCCGCGGCCGCTGATATCGCGATAGAAAGCTTCGAAGATGTCGCGCTTGACGCCGTGGGCATCGTAGGCTTGGGCGACCCGGAAGCAATGCCGATCGGCAGATTCGCGCAGGAAGTTTTCACCGCCCTGGGTGTTGCTGATGAAGTTTATGACAAGGCCGTGCTGGCAAGCGATGTGCGCCAGATCCTCACATGGGTGGAGATGGGCGAAGTTGACGCCGGTGTTGTGTTTATGACAGACGCAATCACCTCCGACGAAGTACGGGTTATCGAAGCGGCAGACCCCGCGCTGCACTCACCGTCGCTCAACCCTGTGGGCATTGTCGGGGCAAGCCCGCACATCGGCGAGGCTCAAAACTTTGTGGACTTCCTTTTCTCCGACACCGCGCGGGCTGTGTTCGAGAGCCACGGTTTCTCGATGTACGAATAGGGTAGATCCGCATGGACTTCAGGCCGTTCACAATATCAATGCAGGTCGCGCTCTTTGCGACCTGCATCACCTTCTTGCTGGGGCTTGCCGCCGCAAATTATGTATACAGGATGAAGCGCGGCAAGGGCGTTATCGACACAATCTTCACACTGCCGATGATCCTGCCGCCTACAGTGGCCGGGTTCTTCCTGCTGATGCTTTTCGGGAGAAACGGCTTCATCGGCAGGTTCCTGGATTCGGTTTTCGGCATAACGGTTGTGTTCTCGTGGACAGGCGCGGTCATCGCGTCTATCTTTGTATCCTTCCCGCTTATGTACCGCACCGCAAGAGGAGCCTTCGAGCAGATCGACCAGAATGTGATCTACGCGGCCGAAACCCTCGGCTTCTCGAAGTTTAAGATATTCTGGATGATCAAGGTTCCCATGGCCAAGGCGGGGATCTTGGCGGGAACGGTGCTTTCCTTCGCCAGGGCGCTCGGCGAGTTCGGCGCGACGATAATGCTCGCGGGCAACATCCCCGGCAGAACTCAAACGATGTCAATAGCGGTGTTTTCGGCGGTATCGTCGGGGAACAGAGAGGTTGCGTACATCTGGGTTGCCGTGCTTTCGATGATGTCCTTCGTGATGATCATGCTGATGAATCACTGGGCCGCAAGCGGCAAAGCCGGGAAGTCGGGGTGACTCTGTGTCCTTGTACATTGATATCGAGAAGGCGTTCCCCGATTTTAAGCTGTCTGTACAGCTGGAAGGCCACCGGGAGGTCATCGCGCTTCTGGGCGGCTCCGGCTGCGGCAAGAGCCTCACCCTCAAGTGCATCGCCGGCATTGAGAAGCCGGACAGGGGGCGTATCGTCATAAACGGCGAAACTGTTTTCGACAGCGACAAGCGTATCAACATATCGCCGCAAAAACGGCATGTGGGGTACCTCTTCCAGAACTACGCGCTGTTCCCGACAATGACGGTGTGGAACAACATCTCCTGCGTTATCAGGAAGCCGCGGGCCGAGCGGCACAGCATCGTGGAGAACATCATCAAGAAGTTTCAGATCGAAGGCGTGAAGAACCTGTATCCGCGGCAAATCTCCGGCGGTCAGCAGCAGAGAACCGCCCTCGCGCGTATCCTTGTGTCGGAGCCAAGGATCCTTATGCTGGACGAACCCTTCTCCGCGCTGGACACACACCTGAAATGGCGCATGGAGCAGGAGATATCGTCGGTTCTGTCGGAGTTTGACGGTGTGGCGGTTATTGTTTCCCACGACCGGGACGAGGTGTACAGGATGAGCGGCAAGGTAGCGATCATGAACAACGGCAATATTGAATCGCTGGGGGCTAAGGAGGATGTTTTCGGCCTTCCCAAGACGCTGGCGGCGGCGATGATGACGGGCTGCAAGAACATTTCCAAGGCCGAAAAGCTCGGAGACTTTCGTGTGAAAGCTCTGGATTGGGGCGTTGATCTGGAAACAGCCCTGCCCGTTTTGGACAGCGTAAGGTATGTCGGCATACGGGCACACCATTTCAAGCAGGCCAACGCGGCAACACGGGAGGGCAACACATTCACCTGCCGCATCCGCAAAATAATCGAAGAGCCGTTCGAGAGAATATTCATGTTCTCGTTCAACACAGGCGAAGAGCTTGGCTCTGACTTGTTGTACGAAGTATCGAAGGATGTCTGCCCGGAGATCGACTTAAACATCTTCGCGCTGTACGTTCCGCCCGATAAAATTATGTGCTTGGAATAGGAGGCTCCGCATGTTTATGTCAACTGACGAAGTAGATCGGCTTATCAAGGAAGATGTGCCGTACATTGATCTGACAAGCCGGAGCCTGGGCATACACGGTCAGGCCGGAAAGATAGTCTACTTCACGCGGGAGGATGCCGTCGTATGCGGCACCGAAGAAGTGGAGATGATATTCAAACGCCTGGGCATACGCACCGAAGAGCTTGTTCCGTCCGGCACCTTCGTGCGGCAGGGCGGCGAATTGATCTCCGGCACCGGAAAAGGCTGCGACATCAACATGGCGTGGAAGGTCGGGCAGAATATTCTGGATCACTGCTCCGGCATTGCAACCAAGACGCGCGATATGGTTCGGGCGGCAAAAGCGGCCAACCCAAACATCGCGATACTGACAACACGGAAGGGCTTTCCCGGCACAAAGTCTCTGGCGATCAAGGCCATCATGGCGGGAGGCGCAACGCCGCACAGGCTTGGCCTGTCTGAAACCGTGCTGATCTTCAAACAGCACATTGACTATATCGGCGGTTTCGAGGCACTGCTGGCCAAGGTGCCGGAGCTTAGGGTCGAGTGCTGCGAGAAGAAGATTCTTGTGGAGGCATCCGCATACGGCGAAGCCAAGCTCCTGTGCGAAGCTGGAGTTGACGGCATCCAGTTCGACAAGGTTCCGGCGCAGGTTCTGCGGGATATGATTCCACGGCTTAGGGAGCAGTTCCCGAACGCCGTATTCCTTGCCGCCGGGGGCATAAACGAAGCAAACGCAGCCGAGTACGCCGGAACAAAGGTGCACGGCATTGTAACAACAAGCCTGTACAATGCCGAGCCGATCGACGTTGGTGTAAGGATCAATCCGCTGTAGGGGTGAGCGCGTGGAAGACAGACCGTCGGGCAACCGCTATGACCGCTTGGAATGGGCAGGGGCTTTCGGAGACCTGGGAACCTTGATCCCCTTTGTAATCGGCTACATCTCCATCCTGGATATCGACCCGTCGGGCATATTCATCACCTTCGGCATATTCCTGATCGCCTCTGGTCTATACTACAGGACGCCGTTTCCCGTGCAGCCCATGAAGGCTATCGGCGGGGCGGCCATTACCCAAGCGGCATTGATAACGCCGAACATGATCTGGGGAGCCGGTCTCTTTAGCGGGGCTTTCTGGCTGGTTCTGGGGTTGTCCGGCGCGCTTAGGTCTGTATCCGAAATGGTTAGCAAGCCGGTGATCCGCGGGATTGTCCTGGGTCTTGGCATCTCCTTCATCATGCAGGGTGTGGATCTTATGCGGCAGGACATCCTTGTTGCGGCCATTGCTCTGGCCCTGGTGTTCGCGCTTCTCACGAACAAGTACATCCCCGCGATGTTCGCTCTGCTGCTGTTCGGCCTGGCCGTCACCCTGATCAGGGTTCCTGGCTTCTGGCAGGAACTGATATCCGTCCAGCCGCACTTCCGCCTGCCCGGCTTCGCCTTGGGTACAATGACATGGAACGAGCTTGCCGCAGGCATACTCATCCTTGCAATTCCCCAGATCCCGCTAACCTTGGGAAATGCCGTAATCGCGACAACGGCGGAAAACAACCGGCTGTTTCCCGATCGCCCCGTCAGCGAGAAGAAGGTGGCCGTTTCCAAAGGACTGATGAATCTTGTCTCGCCGATCTTCGGCGGTATACCGATCTGCCACGGCGCCGGCGCAATGGCCGCCCATGTGCGGTTCGGGGCGCGCACCGGCGGAGCGGTCGTAATACTCGGCGGCATCATCCTTGCGCTGGGTCTGTTCTTCAGCAATTCTGTTCTGTTCCTGCTCGGCATGATTCCCCTGCCTGTGCTGGGGGTTATCCTGTTTTTCGCAGGCCTTGAGCTGGCAATGTCGGCCCGTGATGTCGGGTCGGAGAAGCCTGACTACTATGTACTGCTGGTAACAGCCGGCTTTTCCCTCTGGAATGTGGGGATAGGATTCCTGGCCGGCTTGATTATACAGGGAATGATCAAGCGAAACATATTACAAATCTGAAGGAGGTACACGTAATGAAGATTAGTGCAAGCAATCATCTGCAGGGCAAGGTCGTAGCAATAAAGGACGGCGCGGTAAACGCCGTTGTCTCTGTGGACATCGGCGGCGGAAATATTATTTCGTCGGTTATCACAATGGACTCTGTGAGAAGGCTCGGACTCGAAGTCGGCTCGGAAGCTTATGCCGTCATCAAAGCAAGCTCCGTAATGATCGCGGTGGACTAGGGCGTGTTTGAAAACCCGCTTCTGGCGGATTTTTGAGCACAATTTTTCGTCGGGCTAGGAAGCGCCGACGCCGCGAACCCTTGTGGTTCGCAAGGAGAAGCTGACGACGCACGGCGGAAA
>Ga0131853_10022213_pt1 | contig 11487 bp, 10 predicted proteins | sample TergutLab28metaG_FD_92764 | JGI IMG/M metagenome (GOLD analysis project Ga0131853, IMG submission 92764) | Labiotermes labralis P1 segment gut microbial communities from Petit-Saut dam, French Guiana - Lab288 P1 (version 2) (version 2) | ecosystem: Host-associated > Arthropoda: Insects >...
AAAGACCCGGTACCCATTTTACAGGAGGCTGGGTGGGCCCCAGGGCCGGTCTGGACGGGCGGAAAATCTCGTCCCCACCGGGATTCGATCCCGGACCGTCCAGCCCGTAGTCAGTCGTTATACAGACTGAGATATCCGGCCCACACAGACATCAGCATGCCTCTGAAATATAAATACAGAAACAGAGAAATTCATGTTTAAATGCAGGAACTTTAGGAAATACAGAAACTATGTGGACCACATAATCGCAGGCAACAGGCCGGAGATACCGGGGTATAAATGAGACACCAATCAGGGCAGGGAGGTGTGACTGAGGTGAATCACACTCAGCAACAATTGGTGAGCAAGCTACAGGTAAAACGTAACGTCAGTGCTCATTTAGCACAAGAGATTACGAAGAAATGACGCCTGCAAACGGGAGATACGCAAACTGTGACATCTCCACCAGAAACAATTCACGTAGCACAAATGATGCTACGTTCAGCTGCAGTCTGCTGTGGACTCAGCCACTGCTGCACAATAAGTGCTGGCTGTCAACAAGCATTTAGAAACGGCGACAGTCACAGCAGATTCCCACGCTCGAGGCACATTCTACGTGTCACATAGACATCCACTCCTAGCACGCGATTCCACAAATTCCTTGTCGGAATTACTTCAGTTCTTCAGCGTTCAGTCTGCGACGCCACATTTTTCAGGTCACTTTCCCAACAAGTAACTTGGGCGTGGTTACATTAAGAGCCACCGTCCGTAACAGCAAGACTGGAAAGATAAATCGATTTATGTAAAACACCCGATTATCTGACGTCATTCATATGGATCATGTGAAGCAACGCAACTGCCAATCAACTGTAAACTGCAGTCAGTCGCTGGCAAGAAAACAATCGATGTTTCCGTTCCTTCTATGTTCGCCTCCTATCCAAATGGTACTACTCTATAGGAGTAGACAGCTCGATCGGTAGTGACCAAGCTATGCGCGGGACTGAGGAATCGCGGTTCGATCCCCGGAAGGAAAAAAAGAGCTCTGGGGGTCACCAAGACCCGCACCCATTTCGCACCAGGAGACCTTTCCCCAGGGTTAAAGCGGCCAGAGAGTGGGGCTGTCCATTCATCTACAATGCGGAGTTTACGAGTGAGTGGAGCTGTACCTACACTTCCCCACATGTTTCCATGGCGTGTACAGTGGCTTTCCGAACTCCCTAAAATATTTTGTTTTCCTTACGCTATGTCTTGCATTCTCCAACCCAAAAGCAATCCTATTTTTCCATTTTCGACAATTACTGTATGTTACATATTTTACACATCACAAACACCACGCTGGCAGGTCTACACTACACGTTCGCGTGCCCCCACAATTGCTTCCCCACATTTAGCAGCAAATTACCTTTATCAAAATAATGCCAGATTTGAGGTTCTCACAGCCTTCTGGCATGTCACGACGTGTCGACTGGTAAATAGTTACCAACGTTTCGGAGTAGCGCAGTGCCTCCATCTTCAGTGTCCATTAGATGAAGTAATTTTAAGTCACATTCTTGACAAACGACCATGGCAACCATCACGCGGTCTGAGCTAGTCTTCAAGACATCCACCGGACCTGAACCTGTGATATGACTGTCGACAGTGCAGTCACCAACCTCATTATCACAATTTTCTTAGCTAATCACTTTCTTGTTGTCATTTAAAACAGTTCGACACAAATCTTAAGAGTTCTTAACAGCACCATACTGAGTGAATCCCAAAATCGTAATGACAACATTCTTCAGATATCCACGTCAAGTAACAAGTAAGAAGCACGAATTACAAGGTGCGTGACAAATGTTTCAAGGTCATGGTTTCTGGAATGTGACTCGTATTATCTGGTAGTTAGACACCGAGGTTTCGGATAACCTACGGCCTTCACGTTCACGTTCTTTCGAAACGTCGGTACGCACGCACCAATCTACACGGAGTCACATCCCAAGAGATCGCAATCATATTCTGTTCAGCACGCTTATTCACGCGGTAAGCACCGTTTCTTTGTAACACAGTATGCACATGTCGGTCTGCACCTCATTTCACCATAACCGGGAATTAGCGGATAATGACTTCAAGAGGGGAAAAGTTTTGACGATTTGGTAAATTGGAGTGGCCATTAGTAGGGCCAACTGAAACTTCTGTAATGGCCAGACGAAGATAAAATCATTCGCACAATTACGAGTTGAGAAGTGTTAAGGAGAAGGAAACAGTTCGTTTCTTTCCTTGGTTCCGAGCATAATGGGCGTGGCTCCGTGACTAAACCGGTGACTACGAACAGCATGCAGGCTGTCGTATCCACTGGAAGGGAGCAAGACAGCTTCAGCAACCGGGCAGACCTGCCGCCATTTTAACATTTCAAGTACACACTGTCAGCCCGTACGATAAACGAAACCAAACCTGCCGAAATGACTTGAGTTTCAAGTGCTACAATGATCCGAGCGCAGCAGGCACCAGGCTTGTGGATCAAGATCTGCTACAAGATAGAACAAGAAATCTTCAGCTGAAGGCTACAGAAAGCAGAGTTACTATTCCACCAGGCAATTTACTTCCGCTCTCTCACACTCCCTCCAAGTTACAGTGTGCATGTCACGCTCCCATTGACACCAAACACACAAACACAAGCAAGAGTACCAAAATACACTTCCGAAACTAATTTTCTGCTCGACGGCACAAATTACCCTGCAGTCAACTGCCTTCACAAGCATGGTTCCCTCCCAAGAAACTGTACACAGTAGGAAGGATAGTGACCTGCAGTTACCGGCACAGCCCGACATACCGAAACACTGTTTTACTATGCGGATCCATATACAGATTGCCATACACTGATAGGTAAAGGATGTGCGGAGAAATAAAACTGTAATAGAGGTTTCCTAACGGTCCATCATGTTTCCTTGTCATCATTCCAACATGTTCCCCTGCCATCATTCTAACACGTTCCCCTGTCATCATTATTTTAACATGTTCCCCGGTCATCATTCTAGCATGTTCCCCTGTCATCATTCTAACACGTTCCCCGGTCATCATTCTAGCATGTTCCCCTGCCATCATTCTAACACGTTCCCCTGCCATCATTCTAACACGTTCCCCTGTCATCATTATTTTAACATGTTCCCCGGTCATCGTTCTAGCATGTTCCCCTGTCATCATTCTAACATGTTCCCCGGTCATCATTCTAGCATGTTCCCCTGTCATCATTCTAACATGTTCCCCGGTCATCATTCTAACATGTTCCCCGGTCATCATTCTAGCATGTTCCCCTGTCATCATTCTAACATGTCCCATGTCATCAATTTAGCATGTTTCCCTGTCATCAATCTAGCATGTTCCCCCGTCATCGATCTGGCATGTTCCCCTGTCATCCTTCTAAAATGTTTCCCTGTCATCATTCTAACACCCCCCCCCCCGGTCATCATTCTAACACGTTACCCTGTCATCAATCTAACACGTTACCCTGTCATCAATCTAACACGTTACCCTGTCATCAATCTAACACGTCCCCCTGTCATCAATCTAACACGTCCCCCTGTCATCAATTTAACACGTTCCCCTGTCATCATTCTTACATGTGCCTCTGTGATCAATCTAACAAGTTCCCCTGTTATCATTCTAACACGTTCTCCTGTCATCATTCTACAATGTTTCCCTGTCATCATTCTAGCATGTTTTCTGTCAACAATCTATCATGTTCCCCTGTCATCATTCTAACATATTCCCGTCATCATTCTAACACGCTCCCCTCTCATCAATCTAACACGTTCTCCTGTCATCATACTAACACGTTTCCCTTTCATAATTGTAACACGTTCCCCTGTCATTCTACCATGTTCGCCTGTCATCATTCTAACATGTTCCCTTATCATCCTAACGTGTTCCCCTGTCATTCTAACATGTTCACCAATATCACAGCTTCGACATCAGACAAGAGTAAAAGGTAAGAAGTATTGCGACGTGGCCCAGAACATACCGCTGTTTTTCGGCGCATTCGCAAAATTGCGAAAAGTGACTGTTAGCTTCATCACGTCTGTCTGTCCGTCCGTCCGCATGGAACAACTCGGATTCCACTGGACGGATTTTAATGAAATTTGATACTTGAATATAAGCTAAAATATAATATAAAAATATCTAATGCAGTCATACACAACTTTGTATTTTATTAAATTATATTAGATTATAATTCCAGCAACATGTTTCGGCCCTATTTGTAAGGCCATCTTCAGGCTGATATGTAGAAATGATAATGGTTCAATTTACGAGATCTCGTATTACAAGAACTGGTTATAATAATTATACATATTACATAAGAAACCTAAGATTAAAATTTTAAATGTGGTACTCCATACAAAAGATTTTGAAAACTATATAAAATAGAATTGACAAGGTGGTTATGGGGGGTATAGAGTGGTTGGGATTCTCTCTTAGTGTAATTGGTGGTGGAGTTTTTCTTGGAAGACGACGTATCTTCTGTATGATCGATATTGATTAGCTGTAGTAGTGGGATTCAGTCAGAAGTAGTTGTAGTTATGTGTGTCTGTGCATTAGTGCGATGCATTGTGTGGTGATGAAAAATATGATATTACATGACAACACGTGGCTCCCAGTGTGACAATAATTGTGAATATTTCAACATTTTGCTACTGCCACGATCGTAAAAGTGCTGCCCACCACCGGCACAAGACCTACAAAACCAGGTATACATTATAACCTACAAGTGGAATTTTGCCTTCACCTAGATACAAAAGTGATATTCTATACGAATACAGCTCACTTTCTCTTACGACAAGAACACTAATGCACACACACACATAACTACAACTACTTCTGACTGAATCCCACTACTACAGCTAATCGATATTGATCATACAGAAGATACTTCGTCTTCCAAGAAAAACTTCACCACCAAATTACAGTAAGAGAGAATCCTAATCTCTCTATACCCCCCATAACCACCCTGTCAATTCTATTTTATATAGTTTTTAAAATCTATTCTATGAAGTACCACATTTAATATTTTAATCCCAAGTTCCTTATATAATATTTTAAATTATTTTAACCAATTCTTGTAATGTGAGATCTCGTAAGTTGAAGCATTATCAATTGCACACTCCACCTGTCTAAAGATCAGTGTGAAGATGGCCCTACAATTGGGCCGAAACATGTCGCTGGAATTATAATCTAATATAATTTAATAAAATACAAAGTTGTGTCTGACTGCATTATACATATTTTATATTATATTTACAACGGGGATGTCTTACTTGAAAAAGATACTTGAGTATGTTTCGAAAATCTGTAGAGAAAATTTAAGTTCCATTAAAATCTGACATCAATAATGGGTACTTTACATGAAAACCGATATACATTTTTCATCATATCTCGCTCAGTTCTAAGAATCAGAAATGTTTCAGACAAAAGTTGTAGAGAAAATCAAAACACACATTTTATGTTCAACGACCTTCTCCCGAAAATCGTGCCGTTTATGAAGTAATGTGGAAAAATTTGGTAAAGCGGGACAGGCCACAGATAACAATACTACACATGCGCATTGCGTGCTGTATACCTAAGGCTACAAACACACACTCACAATATGTAATACTGCTTTTCCACGTCAACAATGGTTACGTGAACGCGCCTCAATGTTACGTCATACGTAGCCTACACTGCCTGTCTTGTACTGATACGCCAATACGCCAAGACTGTCGGTGAAGGTGCTAGCCCCAACGACATGCATAATAGTGCATTTTAGGTTCTCGCAGCGGTATTCATACTGACGGAACTCCTGGGGCGTTGCAGTGTCAACTGGTAAACATTTACCGACGTTTCGAAGAAGGAATGCCTTCATCTTCAGGGTCAGGCAACCCTCCTTGGACTGCTATACTACTGCTGCAGTGCGCTCTTTATAACATAGGTCAAACGTTAATCTTCAACATCACACAGCGACACCTGCCCTAGGGCCCTCCGGTGTGTATAAACCCACGTATCCCCAGGGACGAAAGACCCAGAGCGTGCCAGTCAGCAGCCCCCACTCAAAAGGGGGTACCTTCATTGTCCGTGCAGCATTGGCGATGTTCCTGTGGCCGGCATGCCACTGTACTGAAGGAACGGTACTGCAAACGGTGGAGGCAGCAGGCTGCGTTCTCCGGAAGCGCTGATTTTGAAAGCGTTCAAGTTGCAGTTCGTGCGGGCGTCGCAACAGGAAGGACAGCCACAAGCTGCGTATTTTCGGAGGCGAGGCCACATTCCACTTGAACGACTAAGTATACGACCGTGCGGTTCGTGCCTGGTTCTCAGAATCCTCAAGTCATCGAATGCGAACTGCTCTGCAACAGTGAACGTGTTGCAACACGGGCGGTGCTTTCAATGGGAACACTGACTTGCACGCTGCAACTGTCTTAGGTGGTCGTCTCTGTGGGACATGACGGACACCGTCTTTGGCCAATGCCCAGAGACGGTTCTGAACTAGGATGCAGAATTAATGGCAGCAGTCGGACATCAAGCCAAGGTCTGGCAGTAATCAGAGTATCAGCCTAGCGCTTGCCTTGCGACTCGCCTGCTGGGCTTGTAAGAAATCTGCAGAGATCCCCCGCATCAATAATGAGTGCAAATTTAAATTTCCACGAATTCTGAAGAGTACAGTAGAACTCCACTTATCCCGATCGCCAATTATCCGGATCGGCTAGACCCTTCTGCTAAATTTGTCGAGAATTTTACACAATTAACTTGCCCCGCAATTGCCGGTTATCGGATCAAGTACAGTACAGTGTTATGGCTTATAGAACTTCAAATCAGGCTTGGTCGAAAGGTTCAGACGCAGGTACATACTGTAAATAGTAACAGCCGAACTTCAGACTCCCAATGTGGCGTATTTTCACAGAAAAATCCAATTATCCGGATTTTCTGCATATCCGGATGGCTCGCCGTCCCAATTAATCCGGATAAGTGGAGTTCTACTGTATTTACTTTTAACAGTGGCCACGACAGCGTAGCAGCTACGGGCTCAACGGTCCGGGGGCGAGATTTTCTGCACCCGTCCAGACTGGCCTTGGGGTCCACCCAGCCTCCAGTACAATGGGTACCGGGTCTTTCTCTGGGGTATAGCGGCCAAGGGGTGGCGTTGACCACCCACCCCACCTAGCGTCGAGGTGCAAGAACGAGTATAGCTATACCTCTACTCCCTCTCTGGACCCGTACAGGCATGTCATGGCGTGACCCTTATTTTTAATATCCATGTATTTCTAGAAGCCTGCACGTTTAAAACAGGCTCACTCAGCAGTATGGCGCAGGACAAAGCAATACATTCCCTCTGACCTGGACAGCACACCGTTGAAGGGGCTCGGACGTGTAACTTCAAACAGCCCCCTAAAGTAGCCATTCCGTAGGTCTGGTGAGACCACCAAACCGGCCTTCACGTGACGGCGAACAGAAAACTCCGTTATCCTGCTGGTAATCACCCCGTGCTATCACCTATAAAGCAGACATGAAATGTTGCCCCCTGTACACGCCATTAAGACATATGGTGGGAGTGGAGGTACGGCTCCACTCCTCCTTAACCTTGACTCTAGATGGGAGTCAGTGGTCAGGATGTCGCGGCCGCTTTACCCCCGCGGAATGAGCGCCAGGTACACATTGAACAATAGCTGAGGTGGGCCCCAGAAAAGCAGGGCCTCGTAAAGTTTTTTGACGGTTTCCCCACTACCAGACAAACGCTTGCTCTCTCCTGTCCGTTCCCTGACCTCAGTGAAACGAACGATCAGCTCAAACATTTATTTAAACATCTGACTGGCCGGACTTCAGTCTGAAGCATTGCAGGAGTCCCGCGATCTATCACAACTTCGTGTGGTGTCACGCGGTGCCACTGTGTGACCCCTCCACCCCTCGTCCTAGGTAGCGCACGCTGTCAACACGATACCGGATGTGCCAACCTCAAGACCAGTACTTGAGCAGTACCACGTGGCCACAATTCCACGCATGGTCAACTCTGCCAGCAATGCATAGTGTTTAACTGATCACCAAAAACTCAGCATTATTCATTAACGTGCTCTTGTAAGGCATAAAGGGGCCGAAGAGGAAGCAATAACAGGCTACAGACCCTACAACGAGTACTGGAGGATGAGATGGGCTGAAAATGTAGCATGCACCGGACAAATCAGAAATGCAGACGAAGGGGAAAACCTGGGAGGTTAATAGCAAATGCAGCTACACTCGGTGTGAAGTGAGGATTGGTTTGCACTTGGCTCTCATGGAGACAGTACTGCACATTAAATGGCAGGGTAGCTGTCTAATGAAGGACCTGCTCCATGGAGTCGGCGAACGGGTGCGTAAGCGGACATGCCCTCGTCGTCGTCGTTGTCGTCGTCGCCGCCGCCGCCACCACCACCACCACCTTCATGTGCTTTGACCTAGCCTAAGCAATAGCGTCTTCAAACCATCTACACAGACTTTCACAACTTGCTTGACTGTATACGCACAGCACACTGAATGTCAGCCTTCTGGGACATTACATCGTGCGCCATAAGTTTGTTTTGACGTTTCGTAGGAACGTGCTGTATCAGTCTTCAGGGTCACTAAATTAGATTCAGCGGTGAGCTGAAATGACAGGGGGGGAGGGGGATGACAGACGTCACCATAGAAAAGTCCATGCAGTCCCAGAGGGGGAGCAGAGGTAAGACTATACTCTTTCTTCAGCCTCGGCACTATACGTGGGAGGGTGGTTAACGCCATGCTCCGGCCGCTTAACCCCCGGGAAAGACCCTGTACCCATAATATAGGAGGCTGGGTGTGACCTAGAGCCGGTCTCGCCCCATCGGGATTCGATCCCAGACCGTGAAGCCCGTAGCGAGTCGCTATACCGACTGAACTATCACGGCCCACGGAGGAGAGGATGTATCCATTGCACATTAAGGGTGCATGAGTTTTTGGCCAACCACAACAATCTGAACCTAGTACCACTCCCGAAGGCGATGGCAGCACATACCCCCGAAACGTCGCAAAATACTGATTATCCTGCACCTGCAGTACAGTACAGTACAGTGCACCGCTTACAGCATTCTGCTGTTTCCCGCTGTCACACACATTCCATTTACGAAGCAAACAAAAAGGCCTGATGTTGAGCCCATGTCCGCCCGTCTGTGGCCCAAGGATAGGGACTACGCAAGTCGCAGTGTTTTTTATCTGTTCATAATTTTTCACTGCCGTTATTTGCACCTACAGTTATATACATATTATTCAGTTCCACTTGTACCACAGTGCAAGTATTTATTTAAACTGGTTACAGGAACAGTTTTGTAACTTATCCTTGTACACACTGTATATAGCTGTCTGCGCAATACATCTCTTTAAAAAAAAAAAGCGACTACACAGCCCGTGAGTTGCGTTACTGCATACTACCGCCGCGGAGCAGATGAGATCTGCGCTCTTCTAGGTTATTACACAGACAGTAGCGGTAATTTCTTACCGACGTTTCAGGACAACCTGACCCATATTCAAGGGTCAAGATTGACCCTCAAACACGGGACCTACAGGTATCCCGAAACGTCGGTAAGGAACTACCACTCTAAGCCGCGTAATACCCCAGAAGAGTGCAGATCTAGTCTGTAGCGTTTTCATAAACCTAGGTATAGGCGTTCTTTACCAAGATTTGTCGAACAAGCACGACTTGCGCAGTAGCTAGCAGTCACGCTGTACCTCAGCAGTCCATGAATTTCCACATTTCTTCACAGATTAGAGTACAGCTCGACACACAAGCTCGGCCACGTAAATGAACACAACTGTACAAACGGCTGCTAGGGTCGTGACGATCGGTGCAGTTTCGAATTCACGTGCGTAAATAAAATTCTATCCGTAACTCCTACATTTACTGTCCGATTTGGGCGAAATTCGATACGAGAGACCTGAACACGGTGCTGTTTGGTATTTATGGGTTTTGTGACAATCGCGCAGCAAGGAAGGCCACACTGTTCCTACGAGCACAGCTGGAACTACACTTACGCGTGTATCTTGAAAACGTGCGGAATTTTAAAAATAAAGAACACCACGGTAAACTGTGTACTGCGTCACAGTCTTGTCAGGCGCGTTCGCAAACTTCCGAAAAGCGACTATTAGCTTCGTCATGTATGTCCGCATGGGACAACTTTGCTTCTACTGGACGGATTTTCATGAAATTTGATATTTGAGTATTTTTCGAAAAACTGTCGAGAAAATTCAAGTTTCATTAAAATCGGACAAGAATAACGGGTACTTTACATGAAGACCGATGTACATTTTTGATAATATATCGCTAAAAGTCTTCTTTGAATGAGAAATGTTTCAGAAATGTTGTAGTGGATATCAAAACACACATTTCATGTTAAGTAATTTTTTTTTAAATCGTACCCTTTTTGAGGTAATATGGAAAAATAATGTAGGGCCGGGCAGGACATAGATGACAATTACGGCGCAAGCGCAGTGCATGCTGTATACCTCACGCTACAAACACACACATACAGTATGTAACACTTATTGCTTTCCCACTGCAATAAGAGTTGCAGAAGGCGCCACAATGTTACGTTATACGCACATTGCCTGTCTTGCTATAATTGTGCACGTCAGTCTCCTGACACCTACAGCTTATCGGCTTAATTACGTTTATTCGAATAACTTCATTCAATGCTTCATGCTAGCGTAATAAACTTCGACATTGAAAGGCAAATCAGCTCACTCGCACCTCTATCGTCACCACGAACAAACCGCCGACTGAACCACCATCATCCATGACAGCCCGTCAGGAACAGGACGATACCAAAACATCACCGGACATGAACAAAACAGGCTCGTAAGTACACTGCCATTAACTTTATATACACGGTGAAGCCTCAGTCTACAACAGGACACTTTCTCTCAGATGATGAACTGCTAACTGTAACCCCCCCCCCTTCCTCCCCCGCCAATCACATATCAACATATTTCCATCACGATAACTTACACGTACGTACCTTTTGAAGTGCGGGACCTCATGAATGTAGAATATATATATATATAATTGCAGAGTCTAACACAACTATTTATTAAGTAATCACAATTAAAGTATAATTAAATCATTTTAACAGTAACATGTTTCGGGCTCCTCTTACAGAGCCATCTTCAGGCTGAGCCATAAAAAGTGTTATATACAATTAGCAACGCTTTATAGAGTATAAGATCTCGTATTACATGTTTGTAACATATATCATGAAATAAAAATAAATGTAATTTCAAATGTAGGGCTCAGCCTGAAGATGGCTCTATAAGAGGAGCCGTAACATGTTCCTGTTAAAATGATTTAATTATCCTTTAATTGTAATCACTTAATAAACAATTACGTTAGACTGTGCAATTATATATATATATATATAATTTTGCAGTCTAACACAACTTTTTATTAAGTAATTACAATTAAAAGATAATTAAATTATTTGTGGCAGCAACATGTTCCGGCTCCTTTTATAGAGCCGTCTTCAGGCT
>Ga0131853_10022218_pt1 | contig 11486 bp, 5 predicted proteins | sample TergutLab28metaG_FD_92764 | JGI IMG/M metagenome (GOLD analysis project Ga0131853, IMG submission 92764) | Labiotermes labralis P1 segment gut microbial communities from Petit-Saut dam, French Guiana - Lab288 P1 (version 2) (version 2) | ecosystem: Host-associated > Arthropoda: Insects >...
GGTCTAGAAAACAGAGATTAACGGCTGTGGGGACCTGTTGCGCTGACCACGTGACACCCCTCTATCCGCAAAAGTTGGCACTAACTTCGCCGACCGGCGGCGGCCGCTCTGTCGGTATAGTTCACGTGCGGACTAAGGCCACGGAGTTTTTTTGTTACTCAACTGTCTCCACCCCTCTGTTACTTCTTCTCTTGGAAGAACTATACAATATCACACTCCGAAAACGACAACATGGTACACTACGCATCTGTATTATTTATTTATTTATTAAAAGGGCGCCGTATTGTGATAAGCCTTGTAAATATCAAGCACCTCGTAATGTATTCAATCATATGCGGTTGCCTAGTGACGTAGCTGTAGGGAAGGACATAAGATTCGGTCAAAAAATAAGTTTACATGGCGTAAACATTCGTTCGTAAGGTAAGAGCTTAACTGATTGTGGTTATGTCAGGGGAATTAATCGCCAAGCGATTATCAAGTTTCTGGCGCAGAAACAAAATTTAATCATCCATAAATTTAACCTCTAACTGACGGGGTGGGTATTTAAATTCTGGCGCGTGTTTTATGAAAAAAAAACATATTATTTGAATATAAAAAGATACATTTCGTTACTCACACCGTGCATTATGTTACATTCAATACATAAAATATATATATTGTACGTGTTGGACTTATGATCCTTCGTTGTTATTAAACTCTCCGAGGACGGCACTGTGGTGCCGAAACATGTATGAGGTGACATTTAAAATGATTTGTGTTTTATTGTATTTTACTTTACTATTTTATAGTGCATTTTGTTGTATAATATATTGAATATATAAAGATATTACGAGATAAATGGGACTTTGTGGAAAATAAGACAGATATTATGCAGAATGTCGTGAATTAAACGACTGTGTTGCCTAAATATAGAAAATGAATTTCTAGGGGTGATTTCCTACGCGCGTGCTATAGTCAGTACATTTGCACGATAAAGTTTAAAGATGGCTGCGGGGTGGAAACAGCTTTGACACGATGGCTGATAGAAGAACACAGACTTCTATCAGCAGGCAGCATAAAAGCTTATCCCACGATAAGATAAATGCTTCAGTTGTGGCCGAGACTATGTGGAAAACAAGTGGAACAGCAGTACAGTCAAATGTAAACTGTTCTTATTATAGACGTAATTACAGAACAAAATATAGAATGCACCGTAAATTTACTTCCTCACCGGTACATCTTCCATCACTTTATCTATTGCATAGCCTCGTGGCGCTCACCACGATGCAAAGAGGACAGAAAGAAACGGGAAAAATATGGACTTGGTTATAAAATACAACGGTTGCCGTAAGCTGCAAAAACTGTGATAATTCAAGTCACTTCACCGTCCTGTTTATTTGTCGCGTAGTTGGATAACTTTGTGTCTGTGTTTACAGTTCCTATAACTTCAAAGGAGATTCTATGCATTTTGTTTAAAAAAAAACCAGTTTAAACACGACAATAAATAATTGGAATTGCGAGTCGCTGAGGCCAATGTTGCTACTGAACCAATTGCAGAGCATTTAAGAACGCGGTATTCCAGGAGAACCAACTTTGATTTATAGCCTTGCTGATAAATATTTCGCGCGCAAAACAATTTCGTACGCTGACGCGTCTGCTCACAAGCGACAACATTAATTAGCGAATTATGAAAATATAAGCCTGTTACAGCAACTGAGTCGATAAAGAAGACTAGTTATCGAAAATTTGCCACTCGCTCAGGCGGCCAGCGTCAAGGGCCCGGTTATGCAATACGACCAGTCACATCGACCACATTTTTGTCAAGACCCGTTTGCGGCTCGTGACCACATATTAGACCGGGAAATTTTATGTCGCACTGTAGCAGCGTCCTCTCTGACAAGAGAGTGGGTCTGGCCATTAGGTACTTATATTATTTTAACAGTATCAAACTCAACCACTCCATTTAATTCAAAACTTAACGTTTTAAAGCCTACTGGTTACGTGATGCACCAAGTTTAACACTCAAGACTCACTCTCCCCACGCTGTATTTATGTGTTTTGTATTTATCTGAGAACAAACAGCGACTTGTGTCACTTACATCATAAACTGATTGGTTTGTTACAACCGAGCTGAAAAGTGTTTACAGTGCGGTACGAACTGGGTCTTCAAATGAAGCAGTATGCGCTTCGTCTTTAAAGGGATAATTGCAGACTTCTCGCTGCGAGCAAGTACGTGAATTTAAACAAATTTCCACTAAAAAAACATGGAAAAGCAAAATAAACAAGGCAGGTAAAGCGTTTAACTGTGCTACGCACATCATCTTTACAGCTGCCCGTCTTCTACCAAGCAGCACACACAATACATAATTATTCTCCGCATTTACCGGGGCGTTTATAGCCTAACAGCTACATGAACCGAAGCGTACGTGAGACACGCGAAGTAGAGTGTTGATAAGCTGCACAGTAAGAAATCGCTAGTTGTTTACCATCGAAACGAATTCACAGTTCATCTCCTCTTCTGTTTTAATAGGTCAAGTACCAACAGATACCGTCGCGCCAGACGATCGTTTAAAATGCTGACTTTTGTGTTGCTATGACGCACAGCCGCTCTGTGGACCGAACACGCCTTTTGAATGCACTAAGATAATATACTGACAGCAGGCAATATTTGTGTGCTGACTATGAGAAGAAGACCCTAGACATTTCAGTCTGTAACCTTTCATGTGACGATATAAATACGCGTCGTCAGTACGTAAGTATACACACATACATACATACATACGTCACATTATCTAAATGTTTTACGTCTGAAAATCTATCGTGTTTAATATCCAGCGTATGCACAACGCCAAAAACGCGGACATAAATAAACGTTATCAGTCACAGACCTGTCTATGAATATCCGTAGTGCCTGAATACATGGGTACAGTTCGGGACCCAGCTTTGCAACCCTAAGGAATACCAGCTACACTTTCATAACTCACACTTCCATTCCCCCAGCGTCTACGGTCGCAGTCCCGGATTAATTGCGCTGTATGCCGGTGCTTGGCTGAATCATAAATTCTGAGTCTAGAGGCAGATGCAGTTTTCGAAAAGTTTAACAAATCATTTCGCATTGAAGATTAATACTTCGTCGCTGCCATACGTTCAAATCGCCACTCAATTGAGTAGTAATCCGGATATTTTATGGGCTTGTTGCAGAGGTGCCGAATTTATCGACGATGAACGATACTAACAGCACCATGAAAGATATGCTTTTAAATTAACCGCTCCGTAAATCATCTGAATTAGCACTAAACTTTTACATTCGCTGCTCGATTAACAACTGTAGTCGAACATAAATTTGTTTAATTATACGTTTCGACCCACCTAACCACAACGTCCTGACAAAACAATGCGATATCTGAGTTACACAAGTATGCATATTCATCTCGATTCACGTCATTACACTTTCATACAGCAGGGCCTAATATCACGCTGTGACGTGACATTATTCCTTGGGCCATGTTGACTGCACTTCAAAGGAATCTGGACTTGCACAACCGTCTCGGGGCCTGTCCCCCCGCCAGGGACGCACAGACACTGCGCACAGCCTGCCTTAGTGCCAATGCTTAATTCCCATTTAATATATAAACTATAATTACTTCTAAAAAAAACCTGTTATTTACACATACTGAAGTATATGAATAACGGAAAAATCCTTGTGCGTTCGCTCACGAAAATATCCCGAAAACAGCAACGCTTACGAGAAAACTGTACTTGTAAAAGATATTTACTTTTTCCCTGACAACGCTTATTTGAAACAGTCTTCCGTAAGACAATGGGCCGGGTAGCGCAGTCGGTATAGCGACTGGCTACGGGCTGGACGGTCCGGGAATCGAATCCCGCTGGGGGGGGGGGGCGAGATTTTCCGCACCTATCCAGACCGGCCCTGGGGCCCACCTAGCCCCCTCTACAATGGGTAACGGGTCTTTCCCGGGGGTAAAGAGCGGCCGGGGCGTGACGCTGACCACTCACCCCCTTCTAGTGCCGTGGCCAAGAAAGAGTACAGCTATACCTCTACTCCCCTATGGGCCGTACGGCCTGTACAGAGCCTCAGTGCCTGTACAAGGGTGCACTTTAGTTTACTCCGTAAGACAAATATTTTGAGCATTACGGCCTTGAATGCGCACAACCCACGAAGGTCTTTACGTAAAGGATACTGTTGTTAGACGTACAAACTTTATCAGAACTCCTCACGAACAAATTCAATCACATTTCCTTCGTCAGTTTTCCAATTGCCACATGCATAAGGACGGACGGCCGGACACACAGATAGACAGATATGACACGACAAATAGACTCCTTATCGCAGCCCTTCTTTAAACATGCACCAGTCAGTACGCTGGCACATAAATTATGTAATCTAGAAGGCCCCGGTGGCCGTGTGGTCTAAAGCGTCGATCTGCGGCCACTCGATGGCTGGGGTTGTGGGTTCGAATACAGCTGAGGGCATAGATGTTCGTCTCCTGTGCTTGTTGTGTGTTGTATAGGTAGCTGGCTTTGGGACGAGCTTATCACTAGTTCAGAAGATTCCTATCGGGCGTGTGTTTGTGTGTGTCTAATTGTGTGTGGTTTAGACATCTCAACAATGTGGCGACCTAGACGCGTGTTGGGCTGTTGCGCCACAGGAAAAAGAAAAGAGATACATATGCTTATGCACCACGTCATAGGTGTAACGGACAGGACGAAATGCTCCACGCAGTCTGGACCCCGGAAGTAGTCGAAATTGTCAGCTGCAAACCCTGGTCCCTTTACCATACGGGGGAAAAATTTGTACTAATTAAACGGGAAGCTGGGTGGATCCATGAACCGCCCTAAAAGAGAAAGTGCATAGAACCCCGACGCCCAGTCTGCACAGCGTGACTTTGCACTCAGCTATCCGACTTCCACCTTATGCAGCAACCCACATTTAAAATTTACAGAACCAGTTAATGGTTTCTTTAGTCATCATGCTAATTTCTTCGGATATTTTCTTTAACCTACACTTTTAAGAGGAAAATGATGGGCAGATAAATATAATGGACCAACTCCTCTAAAGAGTTTAAAAATACCCTTCCGCATGGCGTCATTACCCCCCAAAATCGTAAACTCGGCAGTTAACTTCAACATTTAACCACAACACATTTACTTGCTTGATACACGAAGCAGCGGTCATTTGGTAAGTCGTGTCCTGATGATATGCTACATGATAGCGACAACTACAGCCTCAAAAACTATGACAGAACACTGGCTTATTTAACCTCTGCTCCATCACCCGCAACCCTCCAGATGCTGTGGTCAGCAGATTAATGGCACAGCAAGCGTATACTCGCTCTATCCGTCAGGTTCTTCAGTGCACACACAACACAAAGGTACATAGCCTATATGACGGTTGATAGTATCTCGCCGCCAGTACACCGGGGTTTTTGGTGTAACTGCATACTGGAATGGTGTTTCAGAGAACATTTTTATTCCTCGCACCCCGTTGTTATTCGTGACTAATAACGTCAACTGAAATTTTTTTAACTCTGAAAACTATTTTTTTTGGACGTATCGGTGTAACATACTTCCATACGGAAGTCATCTTCAGGCACAAATTCATGTACAGTAAGAGAACGTGAGGCAAGTTACGGGAACCATTCGAGCTCGTCTTGCACAAGAACCTTGTTCCCAAAACCACGGCCGACACACACACAATACAGTCGACATCTCTACCAAGCTAGCCTTGATGCAAATGTTTAAATCCACCCGAAGCCAACAGCGGCGTTTTACATCGCCGTTACAGCCATGGGTGCGGTCATCGAGTTGGTCTTGATAGAGTGCGAATATACCTTTGTGTAAGACAACCCAGGGGTAGGTCTACATGTACTGCACTGGGACACGAAAACACATTCTGTGTCTGACATTCGAGCTTTCACAGTAAATTTCACCCTGGAATGGGCTATGAAGGCCCAGAGGGGGAGTAGAAACTCTCTTTAACCTCGGCGTTATACAGGGGTGGGTGATCAACGCTCCCCGGCCGCTTTACCCCTGGGAAAAGACCTGTTAACCATTGTATAGGAGGTTGAGTGGGCCCCATGGATCGTCTGAACGGGCGCGGAATATCTCGCCCCCCCCCCCCTTGCGGTTTTCGATCCCCGGGCTGTCCAGCCTGTAGCAAGTCGCTATACCGAATACGCTATCCCGGCCGACTTCGAGCTTTGATAAATATATAATTCTGAGTTTGTATTTCAGCTAGTGAGGATGCAATTCTGGGCTAAAACTTCGACAAATAAACCATTATTCCCGCTTTGGTCAGGGACGAGTGTTTGAACTACTCAAAGTCTGAACACAGCACTTAATTCTGAAAGTACCGTGACGTGTACGCTTTATTTGTTCGTCTCGCGCATTCGTTAATTCATGACACTAAACCAACAAAATGCTCAAACTTCAAGTTTGAGCATTTTGTTGGTTCTTTGTTGTGAATTAGTTACCGTGATGTTTCGTTACCATTACCATTTTTTTCGCGCCACGACATTACACTGTTAATACACTACTCGTCGTCAACAGTTCAGTAAATGTGAATAAACCAATCTGTTATTGGGCGAAGCGTGACTACACCATAGCAAGTTAGGACCTGTCTGGAATTAATCAATGCAAAGAAAATGCCCCGCTGACGAACAGAATGGACAATTTCAATTGCACTTCGACAATGAAACAGTATCTTCAAAATATGCGAGGTTAACTGATTAAAAGCAATGAGCTGATAAGAAATAACGAGGAGAGTGGTGACAGAATTCCGAGTTCAATTCCCAGCTGTTTTCCTGTCTGGGAGTCACACTGTGCCATGTTGCATCAGCCCTCAAAATGGGCATTAAGCCAAAGGTCCACGTAATAGTCCACAACAGAAGGCTTTCTATAATTCGGTACCTACACGTTAATTCCACGTCATTACGTTCTCCGTATACCAGAAATTTCGACACTCTCCGAACATGAACAGTAATCATGGCCTACATGAAATAAAACTACACACATAAACAAAAACATCATGCAAACAGAAACTTCATACGCACAGTTACAAGATTTTAAATGAAATTTTGAATTGATTTAATTACAAAAACACACGCACATAATGACGTAGAGTCGTAAGAACCAGGAAAAAGTATAATGCCTTGTGGCAGTGTTTCTCAAACTGGGTTACGCAAACGCGTGTCAGGGGTTCCGAAAGACGACAAGGCATGTAATGGCGGAAAAGTTTTTTTTTGGCGGTCCTAAATTTGTATATACGAATTAAAATTCGTGTGGTGACATTCGACACTACTTATTCCGTCAATGATATCACGCAATCAATCGCAGCTTAATCCAGAAGCTTTCTAATTCTGCAGTCAAGCCAGTCAGCACAGCTCGCCATAGACAAGAGTCGATGTGCCAGGCAAAATGATAAGGTTTTCGATCAGTTTGAGGTTAGTCATTGATTTTTTACATGTAATGTACATGAAAGATAAACAAAAGCTGGTATTTAATCCTATATTTGACTTACTATGGAGAGGCAAGGGTTCCTCAGTAAGTTCTGTAGCTTTTTGTAGGGTTCCGTGAGCTAAAATAGATTGAGAAGCATGGCCTTACGGAAAGGCAAGATACGCACGTGTAAGTTACACGCACTGAATGGATCTGAATAAATACGCGAGTACCTACACTTTTATGATGATAATGTTGGACGGTAAACCAATTCTAATGGAGTTCCTTGTAGTTCGAATATCCATTTCTACAAAGTCGACAATCAAGGATCGACAATTTCCCCACAGTGAAAAACATTCTTTACCCTGGGGAGATATTTAATTGGAACATTATTGGGATAAAGAAATCAAAAGGAATGAAAGGAAAACATTAAGTCGTATTTACAACATATGGTATTAGGATAAGCGCTGCATCAAAATGGTTCACGGTATGTTTCAGTGGTGGGGTCTCGTGAACTCGTTAACGAAAATATGGGTTCCAAAAACGGCCAGCAATTCCACCACCAGCTGAACAACTTGCAGTTTCTCAAGCAGGCCCCGGCTCCAGGGAGTTAGTTGGTTACACTGACCAGTGAGTAGCCAAAGAATGTTTCAGACAACACACAAGCGAATTTCACCGTCATCAAAACTTGCAGTCCTAGCAGCAGCAGCAGCAGCGGTAGTAGTAGTAGTAGTAGTAGTAGTTGCAGTAGCAGCAGCAGTAGTAGTAGTAGTAGCAGTAGCAGCAGCAGCAGCAGCAGCAGCAGTAGTAGTAGTAGTAGTAGTAGTAGTAGTAGTAGTAAAATATAACAATAGTGCCGGTAAACATAGTAGTCAGCAGAAGCAAAATATTATCATAAATTAAAAGAATTAGGAAGGTCACGATAAAAAAAAAGTGGCTATAACACACGGCTCATACACTGTTCCACGCTTATAGACGGTCACTGTATTCGACAATGGAGGTTCTCAACAGTAGCACTGAAAAAATACCAGACTTTTGGGATATGACACCGGGGGAGGAGCTTGCTGCTTCCATCTTCAAGGTAGGTCTACCCCAAAAGTTATTGGTGGTGGTGGTGGTGGTGGCGGCAGCAGCAGCAGCAGCATGTAGTAGTAGTAGTAGTAGTAGTGGTAGTAGTGGTAGTAGTAGTAGTAGCAGTAGTAGTAGTAGTGGTGGTAGTAGTAGTAGTAGTAGTAGTAGCAGTTCTTGATCTTTCGATTTACTGGCAGTTGTAAATTTTAATGGTAAGATACACGATGCAAACAGCAAAACCTACAGCTTGATACGTTTGCTGCTGTGTGTCTAAAGGCCTAAATCAGACGTGTCAAGAGACATTTCGGAGCCACGCTACAGAAATAGTTTCATTCGCCGTTCGCCTAACGTCATTAGCAGACAATTCAAATATAAATATTACACACATCCTCAATTTGTTGTACTTGCTTTATGGTTCGGTTCTTTGACGCTAGCAGTATCTAAGACTGGCTAGCCTACTAACTCCACAGAGCAGAGTCCTTCTTGAGAAGCTAACAGTACCTCAGCTAGTCAAGAAATTACATGAATTTTATGGAAACGAAGGTTTACTACCGTGTTCACAACAGTCCACCACATGTCCCTATCAATAGCCAGCTGAATCCAAGTCCAAGCCATCCAACCCTACTTCTGTAAGATTCACTTCAATAGTATGGGTCTTTCGAGTGGTCGCTTTCTCTCAGGCTTCCCCACAGAAACGCTGTATTCATTTCTCTTCTCTCCCATACGTGCTACACGCTCTGACCATCTCATCTTCCTTAATTTCATGACCCTATTAATATAGGGTGAGAAGGAGGCTACAGATCATGAAGCTACTCATTATGAAGTCTTCCCCACTCTCCCGTTACTTCCTCCCTTTTATGCCCAAATATCGTTATCAGGGCCTTATTATCGAAAACTCTCAGCCTATATTCTTCCCTTAATTTGACAGATCAAGTTTCACACCCCTATAAAACAACGGGTAAAATTACAATTCTGTATATTTTAATATTCATGTTTTTATACAGCAAACATCAGGACAGAAGATTCTGGACCAAGTGACAGAAAGCATTCCCCGAATTTAATCTGCCCTTGTTTCTTCGAGTACGCCTTTTATATTTGTTCGCGTAATTTCCATATGTTGTAACCTCGTACAATTTAGCTGTCGTGGGCCGGGTAGCTCATTCGGTATAGAGACTGACTACGGGCTGGACGGTCCGGGATCGAATCCCGGTGGGGACGAGATTTTCCGCCCGTTCAGACCGACCCTGGGGCCCACCCATCTAGTGCCGAAAGGTCCTAGAAAAGAGTAGAGCTATACCTCTACTCATCCTAAGAGCTTGCGTGGCCTATAAAAAGGGTTAAAACGTAGTAACATTTAGCTGTGTTGAGGAAATTCCTACTGTGTCGGCGGCAGTTGGGTTGAAAAATTGGAAAGGATTGGGAAGGATAAATATATCGAGGTTCTACCTTAATACTTCTCCTAAAACTAATACGCTGTAAGGGCTACCCCCCCCCCCGCAAGCGCCGAAATAAGCTCAAAATAGGTCAAACTGAGCGTACGATTCGGCCACAAAGAAGAGAATCTTACATCCCATTTTGAAGAGTCTGGATCCGAACCCAATTCGCTTATAGGAAGTTCAAAAGCTTCAAAAGCACCGTTATACTCTGTGCACCCTCAGGAATAACTAATTTTCGAAACAACGTACCCAATACATCGAAACATCACCACCGGTGTTACACACTAAATAAAACAGAAACTAGAGACAAATAGGCTGAGAATATCCATACACCATCGGCTTTTGTCTACAGTACAAACAAACGGAATCTTTATTCAGAAAAAAAATTAAAACTTTAACAAATGAAACATCACTTGCATCACGTCAATAAAACGCCGCCAGACTTTATTCCGAAAGAGGATCCTCTGGGACGTTACACCGTGTCCACTGCTAAACATTTATCGACGTTTCGGCGGCTGGTGAAGGCTCCATATTTACAGTCAAGCGGTCCAAGGAGAGCAGATGTCAAGGATGGGGGCACCATGCTCCTCCGAAACGTCGCTAACTATTTAACAGTTGACGGGGAGTAACATCACAAAAGAATCTTCATAAATACCGCTGCCAGAACTTCAAATTTCAATTCTGAACGTGCATAATTCTAAGTCATAATGCACTGCTTAATGATCGTAAACGACAATTCTGTTACACTTCAGGAATAAACGGCAAGAAGTATTCTCCTTTAAATCTCACCGTTGGACGCAAAATGGAACGTTCCTCGACCAATAAAAGCAAAATTACTTTTCTGGCAAAAGCATCAGTTCTTTTGCGGAGTTAAAGCCATGCAATGAAGGCCAGGTCGTGTGTTTGTTCTCAAGTCGTGGATATTTTTGGCTGTTCGCGGAAGTCCTCGCTCTCGTCGTAACCAACACGCGCGGATTTGCGAAGCAGCGCCAGAGAGCAATGGTCTCCAGCCCCCGACCGAGTTAAGTCTTTGGCCTCGTCCGAATTTAGAGCACAGGGCACCTCAACCGTACCTACACACCTCATACTCCAAAAAAATAGAGGCATACGTCTCTATGACACGTAGCCACGTAGTGTCCGTGTTGCACGCTGAAGCCTGCAACACGGACACCACTCAAATCCAACAGCACCAAATCTCCAACACACAACGAACCGAGAACAAAACACCGATGTGGTCATTCAACAGCACAGTCGCAAGCTCCTGATGATGGATATATTAATATCCGAAACATGTTGCGTACATAAGAAGTGATATAAAATAGCAAGTGACATCAAGTTGGTCTTTTATTCTTCAACTAAAATACGCTACATTGATGTAAATGGAATTCCTACCGTCTTTGACGAGGGTTCAGAGGGGTTGCATATGGTGGTGGTAGAGGTCAGTTGAAATGCGATGGCACATGCGCAGAAACCAGATTTCGTCTTTCGGCGAAACGGACGAGTCCATTTAAATCGGCCGGGGGGGGGGGTCAGTTCAGTCGA
>Ga0131853_10022219_pt1 | contig 11486 bp, 4 predicted proteins | sample TergutLab28metaG_FD_92764 | JGI IMG/M metagenome (GOLD analysis project Ga0131853, IMG submission 92764) | Labiotermes labralis P1 segment gut microbial communities from Petit-Saut dam, French Guiana - Lab288 P1 (version 2) (version 2) | ecosystem: Host-associated > Arthropoda: Insects >...
CTACATTCACCTTATGCTGTAAGTCTTCCTCATCCTTTCCTATTAATAATAAATTAATATCATCTGCAAACAACACTACTTGCCCATCATCTATTGATAAAGGGAGATCATTTATATACAATATTTTATTAATGTAAGTTGGGACATACTGACATACAGGAATACACAAACGAATGACAATGCCACGCATTTTGATCTATGTGTAGCAGATAAGGTAAAATGTGCCTTAACTTTGTCTGTCTTATATTCTTCCTTCCCTACTTTGCTATGAACAGAAATCCGAACAGCACATCAAAAGGCTATGTGATTCTCTTGAATGAAAATCATAAAATAAGATGAAGCAATTTTTACCTAGACACACCCAGTTACAAGTTTGTTGTTTTCAAGGTGATTTTTAAACATATACTTTTCAATCATGATAGGTAATGTAATAAGATGATACCGCAAATTGAAAATACTGCAGCCAATGCATTCATTCAAACAGCTGAACATGTAATTTATGCCATAGAACACTGTGTCTTGTGCACTGCAAGGACAGCAGAAGTGTGCCATCTACTCGTAATTCATTTACATGTATTTTTATTTTACATGAGATATTCCCCACTGGGCTACATGAACAAGCTATGTACTGAAACGACCATGTGTGGGAACAGGGTGGATGAAGGCTGAGCTCTAGTCAGGCCAGTTGCAGGAAGAGTGCAGGGATTGAAACTGAGACTCTCAGACAGCATTTTCGAAGTGGAATGAACAGGTTATTGTGAAGGGATGGGAAATGAGAATTGCAGCAAACTGGGAAATTAAAAATAAAATATATGAAAACAAGTATGACAGTATAAAATAATAAGTGAAACAAAACAAAAAACCGTTTGCGAGGTTGGAAGGTGTAGAATTAGGTAGAGTCAAAACAGAGGTTACGATTAAGCTGATTGACCAATAGGAGGAAACTGCAGTAATAACAGCTTGTAATGAAAACTAGATATAGGAACTTCATAAGTTTGTGAGGTTTGAGTTTCTCTTGGTGGTGACTATGTGAGTTATCATTTGCTGTTACTTGACCCGGAATAGTCTGGCAGAAAATTACCAACGTGTAGAAGGAACCTGCGGCGACGAGTTTCAGGTTAGAAGTATATTTCTCTGCAGAAGAATAAAACAGCTTCAATTTTTCTAACCTGAAGGTGGAAGTAGCAGGATCCTCCGCCACGTAGCGAAACTGCACTATATTGCACGGCGTCACATCAGTATGCGGTAAGCTTTATTCTTTTTACATTATAAAAGAGGGTAAACCTGCATAATTAAGAGAAGTACCACGGAGTAGAGCTGTGGGCTAGCAATTTGCCAATCAATGGGTAACCGTGCTCACGTGCGACGGGAAATGACATCATAGCCGACTTTTCTGCCCCCGGCCACAGGTCCCCGGAACAGGCCCGAGCCGCTGGTTGGCTCTATTACTAGATGTTCTCTGCTCTATTATGCGTTGAGATCGATTACGAAATTGTGGAGAAGAGGCACTGGACGAGCATTTGCTGGTTCTTGCTGTGTTTGTGTGCAGGTGGTGTCGAGCATTCACCATGTATTTCCGTTTGAATAACTTCACAGGCAGACTTATCGGCTCGACACATATTCAACCGTATTTTCCTATTGTAAGAGCTAAGTTGTACTTTGTATATATGTGTTCAAGTCTAGTCAGGTTAAGGCCTGAAACTACAGGAAAGAGTATTGTTGAAGAAAGACAAATAATGATAGTATTACTGTGTTAGAGATTGTTGAACATGATCAAATAAGCCTTTGTTCTCAAAATACCGTTAAAGTAGCAGTTTCGGGCAATTAAATCATTGTAACCACGTATAAGGATTTTTTGTATCATCGTTCGTGCACAAAATATGCCCGAAGATTCTAAATATACTTCGACGGTGAACTCCAGGGTTGATTGAAGCAGGTTGTTAAAGAGAATAAATGAATATTAACCACGTTTCTTTAGGGGCTTAGTATGGAAGTTTAAAATATAAACTAATAAGGAATTTAAATTGGGGGTTTCACCGTGGTGGGTATTGAGATTACGTGGCTACGGTTCCAGAATATGACGGTGTACTACATGCATCTAAATATAAACCTGAAGACGGAGATAACAGGTTACCCCCAAAATTATTTGTCGCTGTATATAATGTTAGAAGACCATACTCTTGCTGAGACAAAATGTTGGTTTTGAATTCCTTGGAGTGATTGTTTCTAGATGTAACTTAAGGTGCCCATGCTCCACAAGTATGAGAGGTTTCGCTGTAATGTGTATCTATGACTGCTGTATTTGATTTGTCTGGCTGGAATGGTTTGTCAGTGACAATATTGTAAGTAAGTGCTAAATTCTGACGAATCAACGTCACTGATACACTAGGCCCACTACTGGACATAAGCTGTACAGCATTCAGTGTGATTCACATGGCTACAACCAGTTTTTCTCAGTTTCATTGTAATACTGTACCATTTCCAGTTCTGTTGTTTCAGAAAAGGTTTGGCAAGAAATTTTCGGTTCAGAATTGCTGCTGTTGTGTGTTATGTTTTTAGACTACTGAGCTGACAGTGTTTAATCAAAATAATACCGATGGATGACTGGTCTGCAAATGTAATATATGCACCAGGTGTTTATAAAATTGTAACTTGGTTGCAGATGATTCAAATGTAAAAGTCATGGAAGTAATAATATAAACTGGAAGCTGGAACCTGGATTGAATGTGAAAGTGTTTTGCCACGTGTTTTGTGCATGTGTGGTGTTTGCACCAAACATAGGATAGTGTACTTGTGAATATATTCATATACCTCAGTGATAAGTATATTGATAGACCAAAATTTCAAGTTTGAAAATATGTTTATGTTGTATATATTAGTTGTAGGTATAAATATGATTTAATGCAAAGCCTTGATAACTGGTTGTGAGTTTGTGGGGTTTTTGAAATGATATGATTGATGTATGTTAAGCTAAAGTGGAGGCTGATGGAGGTTTTATTTTATGCTTCTATGGTGACTGAGTCAGTTAATACAATGGTATGTTGCAATATTTGAGGTTCTCACAGTGATGTTCCTGATGATGTCAGTCTTGTGGGACTTTGTAGTGTTTTGTTGGGGTTATAGTTGTAGGATTGCTTGACTGTGTGCTGCAGTCCTTCACATTGTTGGAAACTATAATCCTAGCAACATCATCATGTTGCAGAAGGCTTCAGTATTTGGTGATATGATTTAGTAAGACTACCATATTGCTTAAATACAACATGAAACAGTGCCATGAAAATAATGCAGAGCATTTGTTCTTTAATGTGTCTAACAGGGTGTAAACCCCTTGGAAAAGTCTGACCCACCAAAGATTGTGTACCATGATGCCAGTTTAAAACCAGTAAGGCAGACGTCTCCACGGTATTCGTCAACCAGTACAAGTAATATGTATGCAGCCCTGAAGAAGAAGCAGGCACTATTCCAAGTAAGACAATTACAGATTTTTGTCACAGATTCTTCAGCATTTCAGTATTTAAAAATCAGTAAAATGCTGGAATAATGTCTCTAATTTTGATTCCCCTTAATTGTTGCATGACTTCTGTAACTTCTTGTCCCTAATTGTGGATGCACATGTACATTGTATCCTTTTATATTTTTGTGTGTTTCAGAAGATAGATGACCTGCCCATACACTTTAAAGGAGGTTCAGTAGACAAAGTTCTGTTTGGTGTAACAATGGCTTTTTGTGTCATTGGAATAGCCTACTCTCTCCAAACACTCTATGTAATGTCATTCCCCAAGAAAGCATAAAGTGTCAGTTTAATAGTCTCCATCACATACTTTCTTGACAGCAGCCAGTATTTATCTTTCCTTGCTGAAAACCAGATATCCTAACAACACATTCATGTTGCACACAAAAGCGGATTATTTTGCACTCATATTTTGAAGAACTTGTTACATACTGGATTACAGGAATGGAAGAGTTAATAGTTGTTGCAGTTCCCTCAATATCTAGATTACCCAAAGGCTTTTTTTTTTTGTACCTTGCGCATCATTGCTTAGTCATAAAACCCCATAATTGTGATACTTCATTTTCCTTTTATATTTCAGTTTGAAAAACAAGTTAAATCACAGTTTGTAATTTATTCTTAATTGGGTGAAATTTTTCAGCCTGTACTCCTAACGAGGAGAAAACAGTGCTGCAAAGCTATAGCGTGTATATATCTATATATACATACAGTCATGAACACAACAATATTACAATTAGTAGCAAGATATAAGTACGTGTTTCGGCCCTGTATGTAGGCCATCGTCAGGTTGTCCAAAGAACTTACTAAGTGACTATACAATATGTGTTGTAATTTTGGAAGGGGGATGAGATCTTGTCTTATGTCATAAATCATGGGATTAGTAAAAGTTGTCAACATTTACAGTGCTGCTTAGTTTATCATGTAAAATGCATAGGTATTCATCTTATGTTCCTAGCATGTGATTAACTAAACCTTAAGATTAAGGAGAAAACAGTCCTTTGCAATAGAATTAAACAGTGAAGTTGTTTACTGAACAAAGATGTGTTCTTGTGATCACATTCACAGTATATTTTAGAGAGCAATGGCCAGTCATGTTAAGGGTTGGCAACAGTGCTGCTCTGAAGGAAGTGGTGATGAATTTTAAAATAAGTAGTATCTTTGTACATACGTACTTACATTTGTATAGTATGCAGTTGTATTTTTTCCTTAGTTTGGATGATATGTGTGATTATTATTGTTATTAAAATAATTTATTGTATTATTGTTTAATAATATAGTTGTGTGCTGTTTTAGGTATCCTTTTAATATCATTAACTGAATATTTAAAAAAAATTTCATTAACAGTTCTGACTGTATTAAATATTTGTATATTTTTTCCAACCCCATTTTGGTTGTCTGATACTGTACTGGGTGTTCATTTGTTATCATTCTTTATTAGTCATTTCCATTACAACATCAGTGTGTCATTGCTTATTTCCAGTAAAGCTTTTAGCAACCTATAAAAGTTAAATGGCGTTCTTACATGAGTACTTCAGGGACTCCTTAACAAGGTATGTGGTTTCTTAGTCATAAAAGTAGATTTTATGGAATGAATGTAGATATCCACATTTATAGACAAGTCAATCAGGATGTATGGTTGTGTTGATTGTACTGTAGACAAACGTGTCTACAGTGCAATGAATTGCATGCATGTGGGGTTAGAGTTTAATAACTGGGGCTAGAATATTATTTTAAGTGCAAAACACTAGTAAGTAATTGGAAAATGAACAGAATAATGAGCTTGAGGTAGCAATTGATGATTTTAATATACCACAGATTGTAATTTGAAAGTACCAAAAAACTTGCCACATTCTAGGCTGAGAATCTGACCTAGAGCGTTTCTTGATATTTGTATGTGGATGCTCAACTGTTAAAAGATATTTGGGTTAGATTAGCGTTCTGTCGATAAATAGTGCAGTGTGCTCGTATTTAATTGTATTATGAAATCCTGGAGCTACATAAATTTGAGTGTATGCAAAGTACATTTGAAGTAAAGTATTATCGACATAATGACCTTGTATATTAAAGGAATAATTCACTGTAAAGGCCAATACATAAACATCCTTAAACGTGTCGGTTTGGTAAGGCTACCATGATTTGGCTGCTGTCATTCAAGTATGCAACGTCCAGATTGTAGTAAGTTGGCTTACGTATTCTGTAATGTACTTATTTTGGGACGGGTAGCGTAGTCGGTATAGCGACTGGCTACGGGCTGGATGGTCCGGGGGGCGAGATTTTCTGTACCTGTCCAGACCGGTACTGAGGTCCACCCAGCCTCCTGTACAATGTGTACCGGGTCTTTCCCGGGGTAAAGAGCAGCCGGGGCGTGATGCTGACCCCTTTCTAGTGCCGTGGTCAAGAAAGAGTAGAGCTATACCTCTACTCCTCTTATGGGCCGTAAGGCCTGAATAGATCCTGTGCCTGTACAAGGGTGCACTTAAAAAAATGTACGTATTGTTTATGTGTTCGAGCGTATCGCGAAAAACTCCGCTGACAATTTCTCGTTTCTTACGTTTGTCCATAGTCGCAAATTAGCCGCGACCACGGGTCATCCAGTCAACACATCGGGATTAATCACCCGTGAACGAAAGCGCACCGTGTCGATATCCAAGAACGTGATTTATTTGGGCACAGTAATTTTCTTATGCGTTTAAGGTGGAAGAATGTTGGACATCGAATTACTTTATTATAAAAATGTGTTTCTCTCTTTGTTACTTTCTAAATGTTCACCATATAGCATTTTTGTCAATAGGTGCTCCTTTGTGATCCCTCATAAGGGTCTCACCTTCCCGCACCATTATGTAGCTGTGAGTCGGTTTTACGAACATTTTGTTGTACATCAATTAGGCTACGGCCTGGGCGGTCCGGGATTCGAATCCCGGTATGGACAAGGGTTTTATCCCTTCTGCAAAACGCCCAAACTTGCTCTGGGGCCAAACCATCTTCATGCTCAATGAATGTATGCATTTTTCCGGGGGTAAAATGGCCGGAGCATGAAGTCACGACTCGCCTCCATCTAATGCCGAGGTTAAAAATGAGTGGATTTATGTATAATGCACAACTAACTGAATATAATTGAGTTTCTGTTGGTGTGTGATACTCTTGTCCTCCGTGGTCGGTAGTACCCGTGGAATAAACCGTCATCCGTGGTGTAAGCAAATAATGAAGGCCGTAGGCGTTATGTCGTGGGGAATTGTTTTTGAATTTGTACAAGGAACGTGAGATGTACCGGAGGAAGTGAACGGAATGATATAAAGAAGCCTGAAATGTACTGGTGTTCGTGTTGACGTTGTTGTATTGGGCTAGTGTTTGATACGTCATTTCGTATCATGTTATTCTGATGATAAAAGTTTGAAGAGGGCCCTGTTAAAGGCAAGAATTAATGCTGCAAAAAGAGGGATGTGAGACATAAGCATGAAAGTTACAATAAGAAGTGAGGCGCTTTATATACATTTTTAATGGCCATTATGACTTGCGATTGTCTCGAAGTTAGTATTTGTGATCTGCACTTTCGATTCTTGAATATCTTCCAGGTTGGACTGGAGTAGCTACATGGCGTTGGGTAGCAAATGATGACAACTGTGGTATATGTCGAATGGCATTTGATGGCTGTTGTCCCGATTGTAAGCTTCCTGGTGATGATTGCCCTTTAGGTACAAAATTTTGTTGTATGATAGCAGTCATATTTATTAGTGATTGAACCGTGACTTAATGGGTAACCAAAGTCTACTGTATTTCAAAGAACGATTCAATCTGTCGTGGACTATCCTTTCAAACAACATACTTTTCCGCTCTAATGTACTGTGTCTATTATTGTATTGCACAACTCTAAGTTGTGGAAACTTGAGGAAACCCGAGTTGCTATTGCACTTCTTCCACCATAAATCTCATATGCAGTCACCAAGGATTGAACGCATGGGTCATATACGTTGAAGATTTCCATTTATTTTCACATTAATTTCAGTTTACCATGCACATTTAATGCTACCATTTGACACCAAGCTGTGAAGTTGGAAAGTGTCAAGAAAACCATAAAACAAATACTAAAGTTATAGTTATGCCATATCTAGCTGTATCTCTGTTTACAGTATGGGGCCAATGTTCTCATTGTTTCCACATCCACTGTATTATGAAGTGGCTGAATTCTCAGCAAGTTCAACACTTGTGTCCAATGTGTCGACAGGAATGGAAATTCAAGGAGTAAAAATTCAGATCTGATTTATTTTCTTCCAGGTATGAATATAATATAATTATCATATCTACAAAAGTTGTAATATTTGCTGTATATACTGTTATTCTTATTGTTGTCAATGTAGCTGCAGTTGCTGTTGTTATAGGTGTATACTTAAGAAAAAAGTATTGTTAAATGTTTTGTGTGGGTTGGTTGTAATATATGACATACAGTATGTCACTGAAGCTGGAATAACAAAAGTGACTGCTGAAGGCACTGACCATTAGTATGGTATGTTTTAGAATTTGACAGTAATGGAATTCATAGTCTGTAATTTCTTTATAATTTTCGTACAGAACATTTTGATAAAGGGATTTCCTCTTGTATCTAATGATTGTTGAAATGTGAGGGGTTTTATGGCACATCCAAACCGAAGTATAGCAGAGTAGGTTATAAAAAATTTTAATGTAAAGGTTGTAAATATGTTTATTACATGTCACCGTACAGATTTTCTGTATGAATCATAATCTCCTGTGTTATTGCACTGTGTGGGATAGCCTTTATTCTGATGTTTGGTGGAGTATGCTGCCTCGTTCTTTAGGGTGACTGAATGAGGTTCAGATGAGTACTCAGGTGAGTGGGCAGAGTAAATGTGTGGTGTCTATAGGAAAGTTGCATGGTTTTTGGCTGATAGGGCTTGAATCTCCATCAGCACTGCTTGGACGACCTACATCTTGCATTCATTTCCTGTTGACAAAGGTCTACCACTAGACTTGGAAGTGGTTGAGGCACAGTGTTACAAGCTGGTAGGTTGTGGGTTTGAATCCTGATGGGAGTAAATGGGATTTTTTTTGACTGAATCCTTGCAGTTGTAATGTGGCCCTTGGGTTGACTCAGCCTCTAGCAGAAATGAATATTAGGAATATTTCTTGGGGTGTTAAGGTGGCTGGTGCACAGGGCTGACAACCTTACCACCTTCACATGCTGATTGTCTAGCAATTCTGTGAACCTCAACCTCCAGGAGCCCTGGGGGCCTGTCCAGGCTTGTACAGGGATCATTTTACCTTGTACCACAGGATTCTTTGTACCCAGTTGAATTCAGCAGCCTGCTGATAGGTTTCTGAGAAGTTAGGAAGTATACACATAAAAACTCTGAAGAAAGAATACAGTTCTAATAACCCCTTTTTTTTAATACTCTTAAAAACTACCTGAATTACAGGGAAGGTGTATTGGGAATAAATGTATTTTTCATTTTTTTCTGCAATTGTTTACGATATTTTTAGATCTGGTAAGTATTTAGTGAATTACTCTTGTCATGCACCCGCTATGTCTGTGTTACGGCCCTTTTTTTTAACTAGAACTGGATTGTATCAATGACTTTTCATAAAAGTCTAGTTTTGAATTTATGAAAATATTTTCATAGGTTCTTATTTTTTACATATCAACAGACTAATGTACAGACAAACATGATTATACTTGCAGTTGCATTTGTGCAACATTTTAATATCAGTGTCTCAAGAAAAGTAATATATTTTCTTTAGAACCCAGAAACAGAATAACATATCACACATGAAACAGTAATTTGTTGTAACCCATCAGTACACAGTATTACAGGAGACAGAAAAAAACTTGAGACTAATCCTCAGTAGACCAACATTTAAGCATGTTATGGTTTTATGGCAATGTAAGGACAAGGAAGTTTTTCGTGTACACATCATTTTGACTGAAGATGTATTTGTAACCCAACTGTCTAGTAATGCAAAAATCTCAGTTTGATGAAATGTGTGGGTTACGAAAAATTGCTGTTTCATGAGTGATACATATTCCAGCTTTACAAGGTAGTTTGCTATCTCTGTAGGTTGTATTGTATGAATGTAAGTTTTGTTAGTAAAAGGGAAAGGACAGTTTATTCCTGTGTCCAAGCACCTCACTGTGCAGAGGAAGATGTGAACTTCACGCATTCGTATCTGTGATGCTAGATCATTCGCCACTATGGTCTGCCTCTTTCTGTGTGGGTTACGAATCTGCACTAGTAACTGAACACAGTTATAGAGAAACATCTCAGCAGCCACATAGGGATATAAAACTGGGTTGTCTTGAGTGGTACTGTGATGACGGTACAGTAAACCAGTGGTTCTCAACAGGTGTTCTAGAAGCTTCGAGTAAACGGAGGGCTGTCTGCAATTAAATGTGCAAGTTACAATTTTAAAAATATACTACTAATGAAAGTGTTTGTAACACATATGTGTGTGCATGAGCACTCACACGCACACACACACACACACACACACACACACACAAAGTTTGGAAACTGCTGAATTTCCTTGAGCTTTCTTAGAGATTTATTGATAATCTAAACTTCTTTCTGCTTATAGTAATTTTGTGTTCTTATGCAGTGAAAACAGGTGCGCTGTTCTTATAAATTTATTTATCTGTTGTTATTTTGTTGTGCTGCAACAGAAACAAATGTCCTGAGCATGTGGTGAGCACTAGGAGGTTGAAAACTGCTGCGCTAGGCTACGGTGTGGTCCATCAAAGTAGTAACACTGATGATTCACCAATCACAGTTTCAGCCCTCAGTCTATAGTCAAGGCATGTGACTTCCAGTGTAAAGGTTACAGATTTAAGCCATGTCAGTCACCTTCTTTTTTACTTTCTTGACTGAAGTAGGTAGCATTACTTCCTGAAAATCAGCCATGTTGCTGGCTGAGGGTGTCTTATTCTATAAGCAAATTATACCTTTCAACAGAGTAGATCACTTTTGAATTTTTAACAGTCATGAGGCTTGTTGGCATAATCACTGCTGTACAATGTCTGTAATTGAAACAGCATTGTTCAAGCTAACAATAAATTATACAAAAAGGTTGTTGGAATTGGTGATAGGCCACAAAGGTAATAAAGTTGTCTATGTGCGTTCTGGGAAGGCATATAAAGGAAGTGGAGGTGTGCCTCCACTCATTCCTTACCTCTGTGGTAGGTGGAGGTGAGTAGTCAACGTCACACCTTGGCCACGTAACCCCTTGGGAAGAATCCTGGAACCCATTTATTATGATTCTTGGGGTGAACCTCAGAGTTGGTGTGGGATGCTTTGGAGAAGAGAAAAATCTCTTGTTCCTGCCAAAATTTGAACCCCAAACTATCCAGCCCATAGCCAAGTTGCAGTACCAGTGATGTGTAATGTAAAGAGGAAAAGAAAAGGGAAAATACGTTAATGGAAATCTTACTCAAGTTTTTACCTGAACTTTGTTGTGTTCATAACTGCTTAATTCTTTTCTTTTCTTTTCTTTCTTTCTTCCCCCCCCCCTTTTTTTTTAACCTGAGGACTAAATGAACCATATAGCTATGCTGAGTTGTTGGGGCAAATTCCCTTCATCTTAGATTTAAGTTACACACAGAAATGTGTTGCTAGAGATCATTCCCCTTGTGACCTAGAGCAGGTTGCTTGATAAGGTAGCATGTGTGGGTGCCTCCATTGGACCGGGCCCCTATAATGTCAGGGCACTCCTACATGTTGGAAGAAACCTTGAACTTTTAGCCCAATTTGTTTTTCTCTTTTTTAGTGGCGGTTTTTAAATCTGCAACCTTTTGTATGTATACTTATTCTTCACTGTTCATGGGTATTAATCAAGTGATTTTGAGTTTTCCTGCATCATCCCCATTTTTGTGGGTTTTAAAGAACTCTAGTCCACTGTCCTGCAAAATTCGGTTCAGTAAACCAAGTGTCCTGGGTTTCTCACAAACAAACAACAACAACAACAACAACAA
>Ga0131853_10022220_pt1 | contig 11485 bp, 5 predicted proteins | sample TergutLab28metaG_FD_92764 | JGI IMG/M metagenome (GOLD analysis project Ga0131853, IMG submission 92764) | Labiotermes labralis P1 segment gut microbial communities from Petit-Saut dam, French Guiana - Lab288 P1 (version 2) (version 2) | ecosystem: Host-associated > Arthropoda: Insects >...
AAAATAAAAAAAAACGATATAAAAAACGCGTAAAAAAAAAAAGGTAAAGTAAAAAAAAAAAAAAAAATCTGACGGAAGTAGAGTGAATGTGAATGTGAATGTGAATGTGAATGTGAAACCTCAGCTTTAATTTGAAGACAATATTGTTAATGTTATAGAAACGGCGTGAGAGTGTTTAGTGGGCTGAAGTGCCTGGGATAGGGTAAAATAGCGAGGTGTTTTGAAAACTGTAATAATTCTTCGATGTCCCGAAAAGTGAGAACTTACAGAATACGATAGAAAATATTAGCTCTTTAAGAAGGAATCCGTGTAATGGATTTAGTAAACAAATTTTGATAAAATAATATATCAAACTACACATCTGGAATGTCTAAGGCTTAGATATATGTGCAATGCGAGCTGTAGAAATGATTACTCAGAATACCCTTGGTTAGTCTACTAATATCACCATCCCCTCCGAGAAAGGAAATAGAACAAGACGGGCAATGTGCGTATAAAAGAAATATTGAGGCGTGTCCTCGTAACCATTTTTGCCATGGAAAAGCGATGAGTATAAAATACTAGCAGTGTATGTGTGTGTGTGACTGCAGCCTCAGGTTGGTCGGCGTGCACTCGCTTTTTCCCCTCCACCACTTGAGTGGACCAACACATGTACTGTACGTCAACGGGACTGTCTCGCTTGGCAGCGTTTAGCGTGCGAGCGTGCCGAACGGAGGCTGTGGTGGTTGGCAGTGACCAACTCTGATTCATGGCAGTGACCAAGCTTGTGTCTGCTGCTGGCTCATCGCTCGTGTGGGCTGCACCGATAAGGAGTGCGGGTGATATCGCGGGGGAAATCTACAATGACCGAGTCTTTGTTCACAAGCAGCCGACAAGCATTTTACGAGACGTGCTGAACAGGCGAGGGCAAACAGCTGACAAGCAGTAATTGTAGCATGTCTGGACTTCTCGTCTTGGATGAAAGAGGCTGTGATGCTTCGGGATCACCGAAGTAAAGATTGTAAGAATTAGAGACTTCGTTGAAACCGATCTGCGACGCAGAACAGCAAGAATCGCAGGACTAAGAAAATAAAATTTTGGGGAAAGCCTAGAGTACGAGGTTAACTCAGCCTTATCAGAGGATGTCACTTCTGAAATACAGGATCCTGCTCCGACTGCGCATTCTAGGGCTGCAAAGAGAACGAGAAGAAAGTCGACAAACCATCAGGAATATATGCTACGTTTAGAGAATAAGAAACTGGAGTGGTTTGTTAAGTAAGGAGATGACAATAATGAGAACAGAAATTTCTTCACGTCTGTGGATGAAACAGCGGTCTGCCACAAGAAAGTTGTTTTTGAGACACAGTTCAAAATATGGTGGCAGATGAGGTTGCTGCACTACAGAAACAGCAATTTACTTAATTCTTCTGCTTTATCTTCAGCACAAAGCTCGTTCATGTTTTATGACAATAGGTCTAGATTATCATATTAATTCCAACTACAGTTACTGCATATCATGATATTTTCGTCACTCTTGCCACATGTATTATTTTATCTACTGGTTTATTTATCAGTTATTACGAACGTAGCAGTCTTCCAGTGAACCAAACTGGCTGCACCACGGAATTGTGTAAGCTGTGTTAAGTGTGAAGAATGTTGGAACTCCCTCAGTCACAAAGTCTTTTTCCCACGGATACTGATCTCTTAAAATTTGTTGAGCTGTGTGATAAGTGCTATCATATAGCCCGCATTACGCAATCAAATGTTTAAGGCAAAATTCTGTAGTACTCGAAAACTTTAGTGGGATGTTGCCTCAGGTCATTATAGAGGTGATGAAATACCCAAATTGATACCGGCTTTTAAATATGGCATTCTTGCTTCGCCTCTCCACACCGCTTAAATCAAGTGTTACGGCAATGGGTTGTAATTCTCAGAAAGAATGAGAATGCGCGCTCTGAGTGACGCTATTGTACTACTAGCCAGTCGTTGCCACGCAGGACACAAACACACCAAGTGGCTTGAGTTGCCACGCAAACAGCCTGGTATCCAGCACGCAAAGACCATGCGCCGTATTGTATGGTGTCACAAGTGGCCTGTCTGGCTCTACCGTATTTTTCCACATTATCTTATAAAAGAAACGATTTTAGGAATGTTACTGAAAATAAAATGTGTGTTTTTCATTTTATCTACAAATTTGCCTGAAACATTTCACTTTGTATGAAGAGTGTGGCGAAATATTATTATAAATGTGCGTATGTCTTCATGTAAAGTACCCCTGATTATGATAAGATGTTAAAGAAACTTGAATTTTCTGGAGAGATTTTCGAAAAATTTTCAATTGTCAATACGCATGAAAATTCTTAGTGTGGGAGCAGACTTGTTCCATGTAAACGGACAGACGGACAGACGAGATGAAGCTAATAGTCGCTTTTCGAATGTTTGCGAGCCTGCTTAAAAAAGGGGAAAACAACGTCGAATATAATAGGCATAAGCGAAGAGATTACTCCGTACACGAATTATGAAAACAGAATGTGGGTAAATTAAATCCCTTTAGGCTAAATATGATTGCACTTGATTCTAAACCAACAGTTGGCCTTCAATTGAGACGATTGTAGGATGATTTTGACTCGGGTATGGGCTTAAACCGTGATGACAAAAAGATTTAACTGTTCGTTATTTTCTGTTTAAGAACAATCTTAAACCCATCAGACGCCGGTTTGAAACTTCAATGCTTTTGTTTCATACTTTGGTCAGAAGGCTCTAACGGGTCAGCTATATTGAGTATGTAGGGATGTGGAAAGTGTAACATTAGAGACATACCTTTATCCTGCCAGCAACTTCCCGGAAATGTTACCCATATTACAAGCGTGTATTTAATTATATATACACAAACACACACACAGTTGTTCTGTAATGTATGTGATTTTACGTGAATGATTGCTTGTTTAGAGGCAAATATTCCTGCATTCTGAACCATAGCACTACTCACAGTTTAGTAGTCAATATTCTGCGGCCCTTTTAGCCTCACCGTCTGGCTAGAGCGTTCTGCGCTTTCCAGAACCGGAAGTGAAGACACAAAAGCGTGCACCTACAGGGTATCGAACCCTCTCTATCCTGAATTGGTCACTCAGCTTGTTTAGTAGGTGACCATTATGAACTTCACGGAACCGCTGAATATCTCTCACGGAACTCATTTTGCATGTCACTGCTTAACGATAAAATGTCTTAGCAGGTTAATGGCCGTAAAATTTGATAGATGGGCAAAACTTTCCGAAGTAATTTGCTGCTTCAGAATCCAGGTTTTCATGAAGATGGTTACAGTAGTCTTCCAAAACAATATCGCATATTCGTAGACCAGACAACACGATGTCACATTGATACTCACCGTAGAACGAAACTGAGTTCTCATTCCTGAATGTGAGGCTGACCAACTTAAACCCACAGGAGGGCCACATAATTCGTAAGGACTCGGCCGAAGGCCGCACTAAATTACTAAGACCGATATGACATAAATAAAGATTGATTCAATGTATTCTGTCTTAAAAGTCGTGTGTTATAGTTTTGCAGGCCTTGCCTCTGCTAAAATATTTGCCATATTATGTTCTGCAGACCTTTTATATTATATGTGCAAAACACTTACTGAAACTTTTCAGGGGACCGAGGGAGGCAAATGCTTTCCTCCATGCCCGCATGCGACTCGTGGGCTGCATGTTGGTCAAACCTGCCTTAATGCATGCCTACCATTATTACATAAAGCTCATTTTTCCAGTATATTCATCCATGATCGTCTTCATAAGTCTGGCGGCAACTGTACTGACAGTGTTCCTTGTGCTCACCTGTTATCGGATATTCGTTGTCGTGTTTTGGTGGGAGCATGACAGAGACGTCTTCGTTAATGGTAAGAACGCTAATATTTATAAAGGGTTAAATATGTTATAATGAAAGCATTACAAATATGTTGATTAAATTGCTAATGATGAAATGATTTTCTTTCGCATAACTGCATTGCAAGCTCGGTCAAGCAAATTTGTCGGAGCCTGGCCGTGAATGTATACAGGAAACTACTAGTATGTGGGGAAGTATATGACCATCTTAAAAAAAAAAACACTTAATTGTTTATTTCAAATAAAATTCAAGTAAAAATTTAAGGTGGCTGTAGTTCACACCATTTGAATGTACAAGAAATGTGGTCAGGTAAAGTTCATCCTAAAGCAGGCAATGAAGGCCCAGAGAGAGAGTAGAGGTATAGCTCTACTCTTTCTTTAACCTCGGCGCTAGATAGGGATCGGTGGCCAACACCAGCCGTGAAATAGAATCGGTACTCATTGTACAGGAGGTTAGGTGGCCCCAGAAACAGTGCGGAGAGGTACGAAAAATCTCGTAAGCAAAGTAAGTCACGTTTAAAACCGTAGTGAATCGGAAAACGCGGGAAGTTGCGTAAGATTAGCAAATGGCCATAATAATAATAATAATAATCATGCGAAGAAATTTGGTAATATTTCCAATCTATGTGCTCTTAATAGGGTGTATAACTCCTTTTATTGCCGAGATTTATTACTAGTCCTTATACAGACTCGAAAGGTAACAAAACAACTTTCCAATTCTGATTTTAAAATTTTGTTGTATTGATTAAATAAACACTAATTTGCAGCAAAGACGGAAACATAAAACGCAGATTAACGTAAGAATCACCAGAATACAAGTACATAATTCATCCGTTGTCTGCAGTCCACCACAGTTTTGTGGATGTGTTTTGTGCATAATGCACAAACACGCATCTTGTCTTACACCCCTTTGGCAAATCAAAGGGTGTCACTTTTCCTTTAAAGTTCTTTAGACGGGATGTCTTTAGGCGTAGAGAAGAAAACCAACTAGATGCTACTGAATGCTTTATTGCACTTATAATCTGTTCAACATGTTTCGGGCACTTATATGCTCATCATCAGGAGCTTATTTATTGCCGCATGAGGTGTGTAATGCCTTGGTTGCTTGTGGTCGGCTGTTAGGAGCAGAGCAGCAGGCTATGCGTCCGGGATGAGGGAAATTGTCCGAATTGAAAACCAGGTTGCAGAAAGCCTATGTTCATATGGTCTTTTTTGTGTTGTGGTGTAGATTCACCTTCTATAGGTTTTGTCTTGATGTCTTCGTTCATCCTGTATGTAAATACAACAGACAAACTCACTTTCAGAATTAGTGTGTAAAGTACTCTTTAAACAAACAGAATTATATTATTTAAAATGTGATTAAATTTGCGACCCACTGCAAAATCACAGTAAAAATCTCACTAGGATTTTTGACGGTTGATATTATCACATAGCTGTATTTCATATACTTTTTTCTTTGATATGCGTATTGACAGATTTGCTTTCGATACGTATGTCCAGCTGAAAATATTTTATCTTATGAAATCCGATTTTGATTCTGAAAATGTGATCTTTTCTGGCTATGGTTAAAGTAAAATATATAAATTTGTAGAATTTTCTGAACAGAATCCAATAGCGAACATAATGTAATCTCGAATAAGAACGGAGATTGCTGTGTTTGATTCAAGCGGTCTCAAATACTATTGGTGCAATAATAATAATATTTATTAACTGCAATTGGGTTGTCACCCAGTAGCAGTAGTTATTTTACATGTATACAAAATATGAAATTGGTTACTAATAAATTTAAGTCGGGAGGGCTACATGAGAAGCATGTAGTGGCAACTTGGAATCTTGGGAACCATCTCAGCATGTGCTTATAGACACAAGGAAACCAAGAAAAACCTGTATCGAGGTGGCCGGTCGCAGGACCTTCCGAATACTGTCTTCTAGCCAGCAGTCCGGCATCTAAAGTAAAAACAGCAATACACACATAGTACAACAAATACACATAAGATGACACAAATACACATAAGACAACTACAACAATACACACAAGACATCTTAAAATACAAGTTGAAAAGGTAAACAACACCAAGGTAAGAAAGTACTTATATAGTTTCTAGTATTTTTCCTCACACATAGTTTACTCACGCTTTCACCCCAGCCCGTCACTTCTCACTATTTTGCTACTCATATAAACTTTTCCCATAAAGTCTCGTTTTTACCCCCTTCTCTACACTGCACTTCACTTCACTTCATTTCACTTCGCTTCATGTCACTTCACTACTCTTTTAGATGATTTCCAACACACTTTATCTTCCTTTAACTCGCCTCGATTATCACTTTCCTTACCCTCTTTTTAAAAATAATTGGTTTGCAGGGGAGAGTGCCTAACACAGAACTGCAGGTAACTGGTTCCAATGTTGGATGGTCCTATTCACAAAGGAACATTTCCCTATATCCGTCCTTTGCCTCCTACTCCTAATTTTCTTTTCATGATCTACCCAGCTCAGATAGTGTGGCCGTTGTAGTCTGTCACCTGTACCATTAGATCACTTTAACAAAATTACGTACGGGTATAAAATATTACCACACCGTGTTTCTTCTTTCTTGCAGCTTACAAAGATAACGGATCACCGCCTACGTATTCATTAGTGAGCAACAATCCATGAATACTGCAGCCAAGAACAGAGTCCTGCCATCAGTACCTTCGTTAGCGATAAAATTTTTAACGGTAGAACCTTACTCTTTTTACCTTGCTGTATAATTTGTAGTTTCCACTATAAATTAACTTGCTCGAGACAGCTTAAACATGTGGTAATGGGTATTGAGAAACGCATGTTATTAGTATAAGTCTGATCGTATTATTGACATCATATTCGCATGTAGTGGTACTCTTACAGGTGACGCAAACTTGTGCTACATTCCTTGCTTTTGCAAATTGACGGTCTGTTGCCTTACAAAAAACATGTAGGTCTACTTCATAATCCTTCGTTTTTTTCCGAACAAGCTATATGTTCCTATGGAAGACCATGTAGATAGGCGGGGTTTACGGAAGGCGAATCAATGAATGCATACGTATAGAATAATATAAGATATTATGAAATAAATTGAAAATTATTTTTAAATGTTTTATTGAAAGTAGAGGTTTAATTACTTCCTTTCTATGTGCCAATTTGACTGAAAGCTAGAATTTTCAACAGACAGTTTGGTAGAGTACTTACTTCAGCCCTCTAGATCAATTGTTCCTTATATGTAATTATCACACATTTTATTATTTGTAAATAGTAATCACTGGATGAAATTAAAATAACCTGTGATTTATTACATACCGAAAACATAGGCTACTCTAGCTTAAATTAAGGCTTCAGTAACCTATGTTATTTTATTGTTTCTGATCTTCTGCATCTGAAAAAAGAAATCAATGCAACTTCGAAAAATATTGCTTCTAATGTTTCGCCCGTCACCTCAATTTTCCTTGTCGACGGTGGTGCTGAGCTGTCTCCGGCTGAGTGCTAGTTTACATTCTCCCGCTTATATGTTCAAGTAGAAAGTTTGAAAACCTAAGGATGTTTAAGAACAACCTAGACTCTGCATGGGTTAAGCGGAAAAGGAATCCTGTTCAACACTGACGCTCACCTTCACAGTCAGTTTCCGCTAATAACGACGCGGTGATACACGAATATTAAACTTCAATAAAACGGTATATTTACCTTTTACAAAAACAACGGTACAGAAATCGCCACTTTAATATACGGGCTGTAAGAATTTTGGCATCGTATGTTTGTTGGTGTGTTTCGCAGTCAGGATTTTCCCTTATACCGCCTAAATTTGCTTTATGGCGCTTGGGTACTTTGAGAAATCTGCTGAATGCAAACGGATCTTTTGATATGTTGCAATCATGTATCTCGAATATTTCCCGAATGCACGCCCTGGACTGGGTTAGCCGAAATAGGCTGCACTAAACTAGACTAGACTCATCGCCAAGCTCGGTTTCACATTTAAAATAGTTTTGGAGAGCATTCGCGACTTTTACAATTTTGAACAAAATTGGCTTATTGTCTCTTTACCGACTCCATCGGAACGTAATTTTGAGAAGTATATATATATATATATATATATATATATATCTTCCCATACCATCAATCAGTTACTTTGAGCATTTCACATCCCGAAGAGTGGGGCGAAATTATGCTACTGGTAGAAAGGAAAGTGATCTTCAGTCCTATTCTTCAAGGCTCTTAAGTTTTCCTCGCGGACATCTCTGTACAAACGTACAAGCACTAAATTTGAAGTATTTCTGCAGCTTCAAATTCGTGACAATATAATTTCAGATAAATTGGATTAATGAAGGAAAATGCGTCCCGAAACAATGCACCAGCTTTATCGTCTTCCAAATGTATCTAAACTGGACCCAATGTCAAATATCCAGCTTACATTCACATCTCTCCATCTTGGGATGCTTCGCGCTGTGGTCTGAACCAAGGAACAGTTAGTCTTATTGAATTGTGACGGTACATAAATGTTACTAAAAATAGCTGAACTTAATTTATAAGTCCCGTGTTACTTGAAAGCTATATATATATATATATATAATAGAGAATATCTGTCGTCCTAGCAGATGAATGAAAATGGTGCTGGAGAACAATACTCAATAAGGAGCTGCAAAATTTATATATGCCTGTTACTACTATTGCACTCCAACTGGAATATTTTCAATGAAAGTTTATACTTCATTCTAAAAACACGAAACCTCGAAATTCGGAAGTGTTCCCTTTCTCAGTTAAAAAGAATCTGGAAGAAGCTTGCGTAAAGAAAATTATCTCACATGCTTATTTATTGGCCTACGTATCTTCCTAAACGGAAAGACGTATTTCTTGAGTTTTTTATGTTTTGAGATCATCATGCTGTCTCTGCCTGTGAGTATCTCACCTAAATTCTTCAAAACATTTAGCAGATTTTCAGAAGACCTGGTATGAACGTAATATCATTTGACATCCTGATGCCTGAAGTTTTCATTTCCCACAGTCCGTAATAACATGTCAGAGATGCAAAGGTGTGAGAAAGGAGAAACTTCTTGTCTTAGTCATCACAAGTTCAAGTAAAATTTTTGCATAATGAGACAATCTAAAATGGATGTCCTGCAAAAAAAAATAACTTTAGATTTATATTTTATTGTTTTAACTAATAAACATATGGACAAGGCATATGGAACTTGAAAAGAACACGCATGAACACGACTGTGCGTTTTATATGAAATGGTACTTGTAACTGAACAATTACAAATATGGTGATGAAATGCGCTTATTTGTGATTATAGCTGACGAATTTAACGTGTAAAAAATTGGCATTTCATTTGGCTTAATGAGTTATTGGCAAAAGTAAAGGACGCAACAATAGCATTATCAAGACTTAAGGCTTGCAAGGGGAAAGTAATTTTTTAGTCACATCGGAATGCCTCATTTCCCGTTAAGGAATAAAAGTAGGCCAAAAGTGGTACCTAAGTATGTATAATGAAGTCGGCTGACTCGGAATTCGAGCACGTTTGTAAGAACCGGTGTGGAAATCCTTCTTAGGCTTAATAATGTAAACCGCTGAAAAAGTGAATGAATGACAAATTGAGTAATATATAAGGGCACCAGTGTCATTTATCGCTTTTTGGGTTAGGTGGATAATGGACTGTCTAGTTACTTAGTCAATTACCTGCTTAGTTGGCTATTTAACATATTAGTCTCTCAGTCGACTGTATCGCCCTTCTTCATACAAATGCCAGTGAATTCTGACAGAAAAAACTCAGAAATAGAAAGATGCATGACACATAACAATCTGCACAACAGAACTGTTTAATCTCTTAAAGCATACTGATTACTGAACATACCAGCTGCATCAGTATTAGAATTTTCCCACATGCTGTATGACTGTTACAGTGAACAAGGACTATTGTGGTATACATAAAGCGTTAACAGACTAATCTTTGTGAGGGAGGCCATGAGTTTTCTTGGGTAAGAACTGTTTCAAATTCCGTGCCTCTAGACCTTTGCTTCAGAAGATTAAGACATCTCGCATAATCTTGTATTTGAGTGACTTCCCTAACGCTGTGTAAGAGAGTAATAGTTACCAGCCCAGGTCTCATATTGCACAGCCTTAAAACTGGCAACGGACGTCTCTGCGTTGCTCTTACTTCACGTCATCTGCTCTATCATTCCCACGGGTATGACGTTAATCTCTGATAGTGCTGATAACCGTTTTTGATAACGATGGAAACCTTCGCGGTACAAGCTGCAAGAGGCAGCCGACAGTCTGCAGATGTGAAATTATTTCATCGATATGTGCACTTCTACTTTAAGACTGTGATAACCGAAATGCCAGGAACATAATGACAAAGTAAGTTTATTATTTTTTGTAAGTGTTAACGTAAGAACTGTGGAAAAACTAACAAGGAAAGTACCTTATATTTGCAAGCTTTGCCTACCAGTAATATTTTTAGAGTGAATAATTCAAGCAAGAAAGTATGGGTGGGACGTTCATCACATCTCTCAATATAAGAAGTTCCTAACAATGCTAATCGGAAATTCTCACAGCAAGTTATTACTTAGGCACACTGCGTGTAGAAGGGAAAAACTATTATAACTAATCACAGATAAACATAGAGTGAACGTGTAGAATAAACCGAATCTAGCTGGCTCATCTACGTGTGTGCGTGTGGGGCTATTGTTCCTCTGTTGAACGGTTTCTTTTTTACCTTATCTAATTAACTTAGTACTGTAGAGTCCTTCTTGAAAAGCTAAGAGTTATTCAGTTAGACAAAAATTTCCCCAGATGTTATGGAACTCTCGCTGTTTTTACCGTATTCATATATGCCGGCTCTTAATTCATTACCTTGGACATATCAATTCAGTCCCTATTTTATGTTCTATTTACTTAATATCTGTTTGGTATTTTTCTCTTGTCTGAGGGTAGCTTATGCAAGCGCTTTCATTTCGTGAGATTTTCCTACCGAAATGTTCTATACATTTCTCTTCTCTTCCATGCGTGACAAATGTATTATCGTGTGTTTGGTTTAATTACACGAATAATATGTGGAGGAGAAGTACAAATCATGAAGTTCTTCCTTGTGCAATTTTCTCCAGTGTCCTATTGCATCCTCCCTCTTACGGAGCTCTCGTACTGGACAATACTTAAGATACAAAGAAGGTAAGATGGCATTCAATTGGTTTACGACACGACTCTACCATTGGTATCAAGTGGGAAAAAGCACACTGAAGAAGACTCGATAATGATACATTCACGGCGGACCGATACAATAAGATGACGACTCAGCATGATATGTCGTCTACTTTTCCGTCGCAAACATATCGCCGCAAAGGCGGAAGTATCACGGAATTTACAAAGGTGTGAATTGAGAGAGAAAACCAACAAGATGCATCAGTTAGATGTTTATTTTCAACAATTTCTCAACATGTTTCTGGCATCATTATGCCCTCTTCAGGAGAACAAGACGTATGTTACTGCATGTGGTCTTGTTCTCCTGAAGATGGGCATAATGATGCCCGAAACATGTTGAGAAATTGTTGAAAATAAACATCTAACTGTTGCATCTTGTTGGTTTTCTCTCTCACTTCACAATTTGCTCACGATGC
>Ga0131853_10022221_pt1 | contig 11484 bp, 14 predicted proteins | sample TergutLab28metaG_FD_92764 | JGI IMG/M metagenome (GOLD analysis project Ga0131853, IMG submission 92764) | Labiotermes labralis P1 segment gut microbial communities from Petit-Saut dam, French Guiana - Lab288 P1 (version 2) (version 2) | ecosystem: Host-associated > Arthropoda: Insects >...
CTCGATAAATGCACAACTCTGATGACTTGCATCAAAAACACATACAGTATTTTACTTTAAAAAATATAAAATTAAATACAGATATATTATTGCTTCGTTAAGCTGATTCAGATATATCTATTTAATTATGTAATAAGAACCAACAAAACGCGTACTATTTACATTACTCTTTTAATTTAATTATAGTGTCTTCGACACGTTTCGAACATCCAAGTATTCATCTTCAGGAAGACTTCTATGGTATTTTTTAATGCATCCATATGAGCAGTCTGGTTGACCTGACCGTGACCTGACCGTGAGCTTACCGCGACCTGACCGTGAACTGACTCTGACCTGACCGTAACGAGACCGTGAACCAAATTTGACCTGATCGTGAACTCTCCGTAACCTGATCGTGAGTTCTCCCCAAACAGACCGTGAGCTCACAGTGACCTCACCGCCGGCTCACCGTCAGCGCCAATAGTGCCAAATAAACTGAAGAGATAAAAAAATGCGATCTTCTGGTTCATTACGGAGTGAGTAGTGACATTATATTACCGACGTTTCGGGACAATCGATCGGTCTCATCTTCAGGTGTCAAGAATCCAAAAGCTTTCCCAAAAATTGTCGGTAAGATATTACCACTACTCGATGCCTAATAACTCAGAAGACGGCAATTCCCAGCTACTTCGTGGCTAAAATCACTCAAAACGTAAATTACCCGATCAGTTCGGTATAGTTACAACGTTCTGCACTTTTACTCGGATGTGAGTTTTTGTTCAGTCCGTCCAGATTAATTCCGGGAAAGCATCTCGACTAACCCACGGCATTATTTTCAAGTCACCCAGCATCTGTCAAAAAATGAACCACATAAACATCGTTATCCATGTTTTTAATTAAGCACCAGGAATTTTCGTTGTTACACCGTGCATGTTGTCGAGTTACTCAATTATTATACCAACTACTGCACATATATAGAATTTTGTAAAATTTACACACTAAAATATTAAAACATTAAAAATGCACCAACATGTTTCGGTCCTAGGACCATCATCAAGGAGCCTTATCGTCCTTGCTAAAGTCACACTATAAATAGTTGGGTATTGTGGCAGCATGCTGCCACAATACCCAACTGGTACAGCGAAACTAATGTGACTTTTTTTAGTGTGATTTTAGCAAGGACGATAAAGTTCCCTGATGATGGTCCTAGGACCGAAACATGTCGGAGAATTTTTAATGTTTTAATATGTAAATTTTATAAATTTTATATATGTGCAGTGGTTGGTATAATAATTGAGTAAGCACCAGTAAGTTAAGGCACAGTTCCAAACATTTTTCCTTCATATAATAACAATATTAACAGAGGGATAACATGGGCGAGACATGTAGCAAGAAGAGGAGGTATCGCAAATGCACAGGAAACCCGGAAGAACCTAAAAAATTTTGCTTACTTCTCTGGTGTTGCTATGTTGTCCCATTCTGTTACACTAACACACCGTAATTCTGGAGAGGCAGTTACGTCGGTAGGAGCATGAAAATAAGGATTCCAGAGTCAATATTTGAATCAGGAACGAATAAAAGATAATTTTCATATACTGTAAGTGTAGAGTATTTTACGATTAGGGACTTTATTGATAAGGAAATTACTTCCCTCAAATCCCACACTTAAAGAAAAAGCGTCAAGTTGACAGCCTTACTGTGAGGCCAGGAATTCCTCCTCTCCTTACAACCGGTATTCTGAAACGAGGGGTGGAAATAAACGTGGAGAAATGTTGATGTGAAGAACCTGAAGGGGGTTGGTTAAAGGGGATTGGAAATGGTGCTGGTAGAGACTACTTTATAGCAATGTTGGGAAAGGGGTTGGGGAGTAAGGGGTAAATCAATTCCTTTAGAAATTTCCTTCACAGTGGAATTTTAAATGGGAATCTTGGTATTAAGGCGGAGATTGCAATGTTAGAAACTGGAGCTTCGGCACAAAAAAAAACCCAAAGATTTACGCTAGATAAAGTGGAATGTTGTGACAGATTACCTCGACAAACTTCCTTATTGCCGGTGTTTATAAGAGTGAAATGAAGGTGGATGCGGTGTGGAGGTTGTCATCATAAGGACCATTGTTTCCTTATGATCTAAGTGTGTTCATCTTGTATATAACTGGAGTCCTATTCCTCCAGCACCGATTTCATTAACGTCCTGCGTCTTCGTTTAAGGTAAAAACTGGGAAAATATTCCAGTATCTGTTAAAGACGTCTTTCAGTACTGCTGAAGATCGTAGTCGAGTGGGTTAACAATACTGCGCCGATTTTGGAATGCTGGATGTTTGCAAGTAAGCCCCAAAACCGCTTAATTTTTTAATGACTTTCGTCGTTTTCCTCCATGCTTCCAGAAAATAACAGGGTGTCTATTAAAACAGACCACGGACGATTCTTCCCACATTCTATCGCAAACGTTATGCAAAATATAATCCTACCAATCAATGCTACATAAACCGAAATCACAAGGCTTTTTTTGTGTAACTAACTCCAAGCAGAAGAGTTATTGAAAAGCTTAACTTTCCTCAGCTAACCAAGAAATTTGCAGGCTAATTTTAGGGAATCGGAACATCCATTACTGGTTCAAAACCTCCCGCTAATTGCCCCTATCCTGATCCAGATCAATCCAGCACACGCCCTCCAAATACGCGTCTTTAAGATCGATTCTAATATTTTCTTTTCCTCTATGTTTAGGTCTTGCAAATGATCTCTTTCTTTCGGGTTTTTTTCCCACAAACCTTCTATACACCTCTCCTCTTCCCCAAACGTCGTTAAACAAATCAGACGTAAATCCATCAAGCAAGTGGCTCAAATTGACAATTCAGGTGATGTTTTTTTTCAAGTTTAACAGAAATATTGTTGTGGGGAAACACAAAACAAGTCATGAAGTTTTCCTGCCACATGATCTTTTACGCATTATCTATAAAACATTCCACATTTCCATGCTCTTTATGACTTTCGTCGTTTTCCTCCATGCTTCCAGAAAATAACAGGGTGTCTATTAAAAGAGACCACGGCCGATTCTTCCCACATTCTAACACAAAACTTATTTAAAAAAATAATCATAACAAATAATGCCACATAAACAGAAATCACAAGGCTGTTTTTGTGTAACTAACTCCATGCAGCAGACAGTTTGCAAAGCTCAACATTTCTCAGCTAGTCAAGAGTTCTACACAGCTTCCTTATATAAACAAATACATAATTACGTCAGCACGTTATGGAATACATACACATTCATTAGAACAAACGCAGTTAAACAAAAATCAACGCATAGATATAAATTATTGTCTAGTGCAAAATGAATGTGTCACTTGGCTGGAACTAACCTCCCTCAGGCATCAGGGTAGTACCTGAAGTATGCCACGGCGGTTTGCTTCCGAACATTAAACAATTCCCAGTTCTAAATTAATTTTTAATTTAATGTTTCCCATCCCGAAGTGTTTAACAAATATATAAATATACAACGATATATCAGTCAAACACAAAAACACTTTATTTGTTTATTATTGCATTATGGCAACATGTTTCGATTCGTATATAAACATCTTCAGGCCCTTCTAAGAAAACAGATCCTTACTTAGCCATGTTTAAAATGCGCTGTGGGATACCAAACGCTTATAATCTTGACATAACTATGTATCAAATGCACGTGTCCTACAATAAGAACAAAATCACACATGCATTTTATACATAGTTATATCAAGAATGTAAGCGTTTGGGATCCCACAGCGCATTTTAAACATTGCTAAGTAAAGATCTGTGTCTTAGAAGGGCCTGAAGATGATTCTATAAGAATCGAAACATGTTGCTCTAGTACAATAATAAACATAATAAAGTTTGTTGTGTTTGACTGATACATCATTGTATATTTATATATTCCCAGTTCAGTTATCAGCCTAGAATGCAAGCGCTATGTGGATCGAGGTGCTGATAGCATCGTCAAATAAATAATTAAATAACAATATAATAAGCATAAATTATGCGTTTGAGTGATATTGCAATGATGAAAATTTATGGATATTGCGGCTAACACATACAGTTACAAATAAGCCACATCAGTATATTTCATTACTAAGAAAAGAGGTTAATGGCTACGATAAAGTAGTGGATATCAAAGATTACTTACTTACTTACTTACTGCAGAGTCCTTCTTGAGAAGCTAACTGGTTTGCAGCTAGTCAAGAAATTCCCCGCATTTCACGGAAGCCGAACGTTTATTACCGCACTCACAAGCGTCCGCAACTTGTCTCTATCCTGGGCCAGCCCAATCCAGTCCATATACCCACATCCCACCTCCTGGAGATCCGTCGTAATATTATCCACCCTTCTACGCCTAGGTCTCTCCAGTGGTCTCCTTCCCTCCGGTTTTCCCAGCAAGAACCTATACACCCCCCCACCTCACCCATATGCTCCACATGCCCAGCCCATCTCATTGGATATCAAAGATTAAAAATCAAAAGTCTAAAGTTTCGTCTCGAGCAGATTCCTTCTTCAGAACCTCATAACCGCTGACAATAAATTATCCTAATTTTATGGAACATGAAATTTCATTACCGTATTCACAAAAGTCTCATCTAATCTCTGTCCCGTGCAACATTATACAATTTTGCCACAATATTCTGTTTTTTTTGGAGAGATATTCAAATATCCGCCTTCCATCCACATTGCGACTTTCCAACAAATGTAACCCCAATAAAAAATCATAAACTTCTCTTATCAGCAACACCATAACATCACAGAAGTGTTGCCTTCTATAGCGTTGTACATATTACAATGGCGTGTAAAGCAGACAATGTACACAACGCAACAATTACACTTCTGTATATATGGGTCTGTATTTTAGACAATACAGGCGTGCTGATAAGTAGTTAGCCCGACCAGGAAGGAAACAAGATAATGTTTCTGTCAGAATGGCGTGAAGTTCCTTCGGCACCTTGCGTTGCAGGGGAAAAAAAAACTTGATGACAGCTCTCGTCTCGATGTTGTTGAAATCGCGCGCGTCCCTGACATGCTTCCGAGCTTGTTTCCTCCCTGGCATGGCTAAGGATTTATCAGCACCCCGGTAAAAAGTATGCCAGAATTGCACTTCAGAGGGTCTGCAAGTGTTTATTGTATAAAACTGACACAGCGCGATTCAAGGACTTCCGACATCACGTAACTTCAAATTACACGCACACACACACACACACACACACACACACGCACACACACACACGCACACACACACACACACACACTATAAACAGGAAGCAACAATGACAATTTAGTAATTATCTGGAACAAGGTCAAAAGAATTTCCGTCGAAGTAACGTAATTATTGCAACGTCATTCAGTTTGTTGCCTATGTTTCAAATCAAAATGTTCTGTCATGGTCGAAGTGTATTCTGAGAACCATTCTGAAATATATCGGAGCTGTTTGTACTGCTTGACAAACTGAGCCAGCAGCTTTCGGCTGGAAGGAGACACACTTTTGTCAAGTGAGCCGTAAGGCTTTGAATACAACAAATATTTGGAATTGAGAATGCAATTTAAAATTATAGAAGCAAGAGATCTGATGAGGGCATTCAATGGGCGCGCAAACACAAAAGCGCGCGCACACACACACACACATAAGCACAAGCACGCACGAATTGAATATTGGAAAAATAAATTGTATGAGTGCGTAACAGCTAAGCTGAAAGCGTATTATTTTGTAAACCGTAAAAAGTATTGCATTCGCTTAAACTTTAAAATTAATAACTGTGCCAAGATTTGGCCCAATTCTTAATTTGGCCCTATTCATAATTTGGCCCTATTCTTAATTTGAACCTATTCTTAATTTGACCCTATTCTTAATATGACCCTATTCTTAATTTGGCCCTATTCTTAATTTGGCCCTATTCTTAATTTGGCCCTATTCTTAATTTGACCCTATTCTTAATATGACCCTATTCTTAATTTGACCCTATTCTTAATTTGGTTCTGTTCTTAATTTGACCTTATTCTTAATTTGGCCCTATTCTTAATTTGACCCAATTCTTAATTTGACCCTATTCTTAATTTGGTTCTATTCTTAATTTGAACCTATTTTTAATTTGACCCTATTCTTAATTTGACCCAATTCTTAATTCGACCCTATTCTTAATTTGACCCTATTCTTAATTTGGTTCTATTCTTAATTTGACCCTATTCTTAATTTGACCCAATTCTTAATTTGACCCTATTCTTAATTTGGTTCTATTCTTAATTTGAACCTATTCTTAATTTGACCCTATTCTTAATTTGGTCCTGTTCTTAATTTGAACCTCTTCTTAATTTGACACTATTCTTAATTTGGCCCTATTATTAATTTGACCTCTTTTACGAACTCATTGCAGGTAAAACAAACCATGTTGCAGGCCTGGACAGGCCCTGCATATTCCATGACTTCGAGGTTCCCAAATTTATAAATATTAAGCACACGAATGTGGTAAGGCTCTCAGGATTACTTCCCGGCCGCCTTTACCCGTAAATATCCCTGGTACTCATTTCTGTTATAGGCTAATTAGACCCCAGGGCCATATTGCGGCCGGAAGGAAATAAAAAATTCCAATGACACCACCGGGAATCGAATAGTTGTACAGCAGTGCCTCAACCAAATGCGCCACAGCATGACCCCACTCAGAGTAGATGCAGAGGTTTATCGTTGCGTCTGATCACACTTAGAGACAGACACTCTGCGTGATTCCCCTTTTCGAGGGATCGGTCCCCTCTTAGAGGCCTCTAACTGTTCAACACACAACATGCACAACAGACGAATACAAATGTCACCGGCGGGATTCGAACCCGCAATCCTATCAAGCAACAGCTGCAGAGCAACGCCTTAGACTGCACTTTCACAATTATGTTTCACAAAAATTTGATATATCGTAAAATACAGGGTGATATTTAGAATTAAATATAGTCTACAATAATTCTAGTGTGATGTAAAAGGAATCTAATAACCCAAGCGAGCCGCCATCAGCGAAATGTTCGAAAACTTCGCATTATTTATTGAGATATTCAAAGGGGCACGCAGACGGATAAAGCTGCTTTTATCACCCATACTCATTTTCACAGCAATTAATTTTCTATTCTTCTGCAAAGCTAAACTGCGCTTAGAAGACGAGAACAAAGCCATCAGTAATGGGCCGGTGGCATGTCACACCATCAATAGCCTGGAAAGCAATGTGCGTAGAGCAGACCTCCAGCGAGGTCATCTTCACTAAACATCAACCACATGCGTGGAAATTGCGTCACGTGGGACTTTCGATATCGATTTATTTTAAACGAGTTCACTAGATTCGACATAAAAAGGGTTTTTTCTTTTTGACGTTTTGCTGACCGTGCATCTCAGTACATTAATCTCAGTATTTAACCAACTTGATGCAAAAAATTCGTTTCACAATAAGTTTTATTTCATGCCTCTACATGTTTCGAGCACATGTGCTCATCAGTTAGGAAGCCAATGAAATATTGCATACTACTTTGAAACTTAGAAAATGAAATAAGCGGAAAAAAATATCGTCTAAAACCAGGAACTGGGTCTAAAATATTCAAGAAATAATAATCCCGTTAGAAATTGAATTACATTTTCTAACTTTAATCAAAAGAACTGGATTGAAAATATTCATCTATATAGGATATTTCTTGTGACATTTCCTTTGTTCACAATTCATTCCCTTCCAGATTATTTCATTCCAACTTTATGTCATGGCGAAGAAGGAATCGTAATTTGAATACTGCAGATCTCACTTACAACTGGCATACTTGGGACAATTGAGTTCTTAATAAAATATGACATATGCCTTAGATAGGTGTTACAGATATCCATATCTGTAGGTGCTGTAATGAACCGAAGGAAAACGGGTGGTGGGGGCGGGGAGGAGGCCCCTCATCAAAGAATATGCATTTTCAATATATCTGTTATAAGAAGCACTGCTATTTTTAGGCGAGTTATGTAATTTGCTAAAAAAAACCAGTCATCTCTGTCTGTCCGTCCGTCTGTCCTCACGGAACAACTCGGCTCCTACCGCACGAATTTCCATAAAATTTAATATTTGTGTATATTTTCGAAAAATTTGGAGAAATTGTAAGTGTAATTAAAATATCTGAAAAAGTAAGGTGTAATTTACATGAAGAGCTAGCAACATTTTATGGTAGTAACGGTAAAGGTAAAGTGATCCCGTTACAGGCCCGGTGTGGCCCAGAGGGTGGGTAGAGGTATAGCTCTACTCTTCCATAACCGCGGCACTAGAAGGAAGTGAGTGGTCACCAGCACGCCCCGACCGCACTTTACCCCCGGGAAAGACCCGGTACCCATTTTACAGTAGGCTGGGTGGGCCCCAGGGCCGGTCTGGACGGGCGGAAAAATCTCGTTCCCAACGGGATTCGATCCCGGACCGTCCAGCCTGTAGCTCAGTCACTATACCGACTGAGCTACCTGACCCACATTTTATGATAGTATATTGCTAAATTCTTCTTAGAATGAGAAATGTTTGAGACAAAATTTGGAGCACAAAAATCAAAACCCATATTTCGTGTTCAATCTTTTTTTTATTGTACCGTTTAAGAGACAATGTGGAAAAAAAATGACACAGCTCGACAGGCCACACACATGACAATATAATGATATGGCGCATGCGCTTATCATGTTGCGTAAGTAAGGCTACAGACACATACTCAGAATACGTGACAATTGTTTGCTTTTCACTGCAAGAACGGTCACGAGAAGCGCCTAATATTACTTCATAAGTACATCTCCCATTTTTTTGTAAAGATCTGTCATTCTAATCACGTAATGTGATGGCGAACATGTCAGTTATGTTTCTTTATCAGCTTACGTGAATAACTATAAACTATACGGGATACGAGTCCAGAAGTTTTAACCTGACTTCTCACCAGTCACAATGAAATTTGAATTTATTCCTGTAGGGTCCAATTTAATTAATATATCAATATTCATTTCTCCCGTACTGAAAAAAAACAGCGCAATTCATCTCAGTATAATCTTAATAATTAACAAACTTATACACAAAATCTTGTTTTATAATAAGTTTATTATATTCATCTACATGTTTCGAGCAATGTGTGCTCTTCATCAGGATGTCAAATTGTATTATACAGCATCTGGTATCATCACACCTGGAGGTGGGCCGTCCGGTGCACATTCCTCTCTCAACCTGTGCACCGGACGGTCACCTACAGGTGTGACGATACCAGATGCTGTATAATACAATTTTGACCTCCTGATGATGAGCACATAATGCTCGAAGCATGTAGAGGCATGAAATAAAACTTATTATAAAACAATAATTAGTGCATTAAGTTGGTTAATTACTAAGAATATCCATGTGGGCTCCAATTTAATTCTTATATTAATATTCATTTCTCCCGCACTGAAAAAATCATTGCAATTCATGTATTTAGAACAATCGGTGAATTCATAAGAAAGCAATTAGTGTTACCGTGGTTATTATGTTATATGAAACAGGGAAGTACAATACTTGGACAAAATGCGGAATTCGAAAGTAAACAAGTACTCAGAAGAGTGACAAATATCTTTCTTCTCGGATTTTTTTGCACTTAAACATGGACCGAGAGGTTATCCCGAAACGTCGGTAAGGGATTGCCACTGTACACTGCGTAATGTCCCAAAAAAGGGGCGCAGATCTCAACTATGGAAGTTGTTTAGACCAGGCAACACACCGCTGCAATTTCCGAAATTGAAATACCGAATGTTTTTTCATAATGTAGTCCGTTCCTTCCTTAATTCATACATTCTGTCTCTTTTCAAGAAGCGAATAAGACATGCATGTGAGAGACGAAACGTCTGAACAGCGGGTGTTCCTAAAAAAATGACACTGTGTGTTCGTGATAGAGTGAATTGAATATTTTCTAACTGCCTCCACAGAGCAGAGTATTGCTTGAGAAGCTAACCGGTTCTCAGCTGGTCAAGAAATTCCCGCCACTTTATAGACCGCGAAGGTTTATTGCCAGATTTACAAGAACCTGTCACCTGTCCCTATCCCAAGCGAAATATATCCCGTTCATGCCAAACGCCCAGACCGCTTCCTGAAAATCCGTCTTAATATTATCCTCTTATCTACGTCTGGGTCTTCCGAGTAGTCTCCTTCCCAAGGTTTCCCAACCGAAACCCCGTATAAAGCTTTACTCTCCCCATACGTGCTAGATGCCCCTCCTATCTCATTCATTTGTATTTGATCACTCGAAAAATATTGGGTGAGCAGTATAGATCACTAAGCTTCTCATTATATAGTTTTCTCCAATCCCTTGTCACCTCGTCCCTCTTAGGCCAAATATTCTCCTCAGCACCACATTCTCAGACACCCTCGGCCTACGTTCCTACCTCAATATATGCGACCAAGTTTCACACTCATACGGAACGGGCAAAATTATACGTCATGTCTAAATATGTTTGTTACCACGCGCAAACCCACCCTCCCATACACACTCACACACACTCACCCACACACAAACACACTCACTCACCACACACCCCCCACACACACACACTCACCCACACACACACAAACACACTCAACCACACACACTCCCCCCACATAAACACCCCCCACACACATCCTCCACACACACAGACGCACGCACGCACTCACCCACATACACCCCCACACACCACTCCCGCACACACACACACCCCTCCCAAACACACACACCCCTCCCACACACACACACACACACACTCACCCACACAAACACACACACACACTCTCACCACACACAACCACAAACACCCACACTCAACCACCCACACGCACACACACACACACACTCACTCACTCACCACACACACCACACACACACACCCGCACACACACACACACAAACAAAGACTCACCCACACCCACACACGCACACACATACACACACCCACACACAAACCCACTCACCACACATACCCACACCCCCCACACACACACACTCATCCACAAACGCACACACACACACACACACACTACACCCACACACCCACAAACACGCACACACACATATACACACATTCAACAAACACACACACCCCACACAGACGCACACACACTCACAAACATACGCACACACACACCCACACAGACCCACACACACGCACGCACTCACCCACATACACCCCCACACACGCACACACACACATTCACCCTCACAAGCACACGCACACACACATACAAACAAACTCAACCTCACAATTCCGCCACACACACACACCCACACCCACACACACACATGCACGCACTCACCCACATAAACTCCACACACACACACACACCCACCTACCCACACACACACCGCACACACACACACAAAAACACACACCCACACACACACTGCACACAAACACACCCACTCACACACATACCCCACACACACACATAACCACACCCCCCCCACCACCACCACCAACACCCACACCACACCCAAAAACACACAACACCAACCAACA
>Ga0131853_10022222_pt1 | contig 11484 bp, 10 predicted proteins | sample TergutLab28metaG_FD_92764 | JGI IMG/M metagenome (GOLD analysis project Ga0131853, IMG submission 92764) | Labiotermes labralis P1 segment gut microbial communities from Petit-Saut dam, French Guiana - Lab288 P1 (version 2) (version 2) | ecosystem: Host-associated > Arthropoda: Insects >...
TATTTTCGCTTTTTTCGCTTATTTCGCATTAGGAGCCGCAAAGCTAGTAAAATGGTTGATTTTGTGCGAAATAAAAAGGAGGCTTCACCACACCTTGCGAAATTAAAAATAGATAGGATTTTGAGGGGAAAAGGTGTTTTGAACGCACTCTCCTTAATAACGATAGGGGTGATAAATAAAAAAGGTCTTGTGACATAAGAAGTCACAAGACCTTGATTGTAAAAACTATGTTTCGTAAGTCGTAGCTAAATCTGATACCTATGCACAGAGAGCTATCTGCACCTTTGGCGGTAGTTTGCTTATACTATGCGTTACTTCTACTTGCTCTCCTCGGTTCACGCATAATCATGTAAATAACCCAAGCAAATCCATGCGTAACTACAGTAAACCCTGTCCAAAAAAGTGTATTTCGTTCATGTTTTTTACTGTCCACATAAACCCACAGCGTAACGAGAGCAACAAATGCCACACGAAGTAAGCAACCCAAAAGACTTAACACGCCGAATGTAGAGGAAGTCGCACGCACATAATGTCGAGCGACAAAGTAAATCACCCTATCTCCAACGCTACGAGGCGGTGTAATGTGTTCATTGGTGGTTTCTGTTTGCTCCAAGATTGTTTCGCTTGTGATGATTTGGTTTTGGCTCTGGCGGCCAAAGCGTCCGTCACGTTCATTCCGCCCGCCAAATCTTGTTCTGCCTTGATCCGTGTCAACTCGGTGCTATTCACAGGTGACAGCATCTTCCCAGCGACCATTGGACAGTTCAACCGCCGTAGATACAATCGCAAACACAAGGCATAGCGCGAAAAGCGCAAGAAAGACTTTCTTAAAGTTGATGTTTTGAATTTTCATTGATATTGCTCCTTTTTCATTTTTTATTTTATTCAAATGCTAGACTGTTCTTAACGCTCATCTTTGCCGCACGTTTTGCACATGACCTACTTGCGAAATATCCAATGGCGAGGGTGAACAAAAACCATGTTGCATAGGAAAGCAAAAGCAGTAGCGGATTAAATTGTAGCGGTGCTTCGATAATCATATTTCCGAATAGACGTAAGCTAAACAGTACAGCAGGGATTCCCACCAAAACGGCAACGCACCAGCTAACCAAGCCAACAAAGATACTTTCAGATGTGATAATCCGTATCATCTGCTTCTTAGACGCGCCCATCGCTTTCATAATGCCAAGTTCTTTGACCCGCTCTGCGACTTGTGCGTTCATGGTCGCCGCCAGTCCAAAGCCGGACACGATAACAAACATAAAAATGATGAGTGCCAAGGTCTGCAAGGTAATGTCATAATCTACCCGGACAGTTGCTTGCAAATTATCTCTGGTCTGCGTTTGCGAGATTAGAACCCCATGTGCGTCAAGTTCTGCACCGATGGCACTCCGTACTGTTCTCATGCCCTCGGACATATCAAGCTGAAACATAATGCTACTATGCGCTCTATCTTCGGGAACGTATTGACTAAACACACTTTCACTCATGAAAAATGACCGTATGCCAAAATCCTCTATCACACCGACAATTTCAACTTCGTGGGAGTGATTGCCAAGTTGCAGTATCAACGTATCGCCAACGCTATATGGTTCGTCATGATACAACCTATGACCTAACACAATTTGATTCGTGTCATTCTCTGAAAGCCATCTACCGGTTAATACTTGGGGCGTAATCATTTCACTACCCACTGGTGGTGAGGTGATGCGATATGAGTTTGTAAGTTCCCCCTGCTCATTCACAATCGTGCCGCTACTAAACCGCCAAACCTCATAACCTGTGACGGCCGGGATATTGGTAGAAATTTCAGATATTTCATCTTCGCTGTGGATACCCACCGTAGAAATTTGGTAGTCAAAACTCCACATATCCAAGTTGTTTGACAGCACACGCTCTACAGAGGCCATTGACGTAACCGTGGAAACAAAGAACACTCCGGCGATTGACAAGATGGCAACATTGAGCAAAAAACGTCTTTTGCGGCGTAGGGCATTCCGCAACGAAAGTAAAACAGGCCGTGACAAATACTTTGGTTCGGGCAGTTTCATCTGTGCTACGTCTGCGCTAATGCCATAGTCATTGATGGCATCTTTCACAGAGATGCTTACCCCACGGCGAATTGGGAAATAGGCAATAAGCAGTGGAACAACTAAGGCTAGTAAGGCATAGATGGCGTGTAAATATAACGGTACGCTTATGTCTGCCGGTCTTAAATTTCCAATATTCAACAGCACCGAAGATACCACACCGGCGAGCAGACTCGACAGGCTAAGGGAAATAATTGCAATGCACACAACCACGCTGAAAAATGCCAGCATATAAGCAAGCGTTATCTTCCTTGTGCTTGCTCCTATGCTCTTTAGGATTCCGATTTGCCTTGTTTGGCTGGAGATAATCGTGGAAATAAGATTGCCCATAATCATACAGCCGAACAGAAACGACACAATAGAAAACATCAGCAATAAAAATGCGCCAGTTTCAAATTCTTCAAGATGTCTGTTAATGCCCGGTGTGTTTGCGACACTAAGCCCCAACACGATATATCCATTTTCTTCAAGCAGGGCAATGTACTCGTCACCAACGCTTAAAATCTGTTCTCTATCGTATGGATCATCTGTGATGATGAAGTCAATGCGATTTACCGCAAGCCCCATATCTAAAAGCGTATCATGAGAAACATAGGCTTGCACAATGCGGTGCAGGTTGGCTTGTTGGCGTACCGTAATATCTCCAACAACGCCTGTAATGGGTAAATCTCTTGTGTCACCATCGGGGAACACAACGGTAAGGGTATCGCCCATCGTGGCGTTTGCTATGCCGATCGCACTTCGCTCAATCAGCATTTCCCCTGTACCGGGATTTGTGAAACCCTGCTCATGTTCCAATTTGTTGATTTGTAGTGCGTCAAAATTCTCTGCTGAAAACAAGTGAAACGGCGCCCATTCATTTTCGCCAACTTGTGCGCGTAGCTGATGGGCGGCACGTTGTTCAAAAAAAGCGATACCTTCAAAACTCTCAGTTAACTCAACTAACCTATCATCAACCCGGTCAACTACAATGGAAGCCGATGCCGGGGTCATTGCGCGGTAAGTGTCGTTAATTTCGCGCGGTATAATCTGATGTGAGAATATAGCTATGCCAAACATCATCGTGCCAATGAGAATGGCAAGCAGAGAAAGGGTTGCCCTGCGTTTATCTTTGAACAGATCGCGCATGACTTTTCTATATAACTTGCCCATTATTAGCGGCCCCCTTTCAAGGCGTAGTCCTCGTCAATTACGCCGTCTTTTATCACGATCTTACGGCTTGCACCCTGCATGACCTCACGCTCATGTGACACCATGATGATGGTTTTCCCGCTTTTATTCAGCTTTTCGAGTATGTCAAAAACCATCTCCGCATTCTTGCTGTCAAGGTTGCCTGTGGGTTCGTCTGCGATGATTAAGCCTGCGTCATTGGAAAGGGAACGGGCAATCGCAACACGCTGTTGCTCACCGCCGGAAAGCGTAGACGGCATTTTCCCCTCATGCCCGGATAGCCCCACCATAGCCAGTAACTCTTTTGCTTTTTTCACTCTGCTTTGCTTTGGCATCTTATTCATCAAATCCATAGGCAACAGCAAGTTTTCTAGTACAGACAGGGTTGGTATCAGTTGAAAAAACTGAAATACAATCCCTAAATGTTCCCCCCGCCATTTTGTCATTTGGGCTTCATTAAATCCCAGAATATTTGTACCATTCACGATAACCTCGCCCGATGTTGCGCCGTCAATGCCTGTGAGGATATTGAGAAGTGTTGACTTGCCGCTTCCAGACTTGCCTGTAATTAGGACATACTCGCCCTTTTCAATTCGGATAGAAACATTCCGAAGCACAGGATAATCATTCGAGCCTGTGCGGTACACCTTGTTTACGTTTTGAAACTGAATCATGTTTGACCTCCAAAATTTGTTCTTGCTGATTGGAGTATCTCATGCAATCCTTTGAATTAGGTTTGAAAATCAAATGAATTTGAAATCACACCACGAAACATATATAATTAAACATGGAGTAGTCGCTTTTCAAAGCGAAATCAAAGAAAGCTATGTTACAGTAAAGGCACGACAAAAATGGCGGTGATTTGTATTGAGGATTTTACTTGTTGAAGATGAAATAAGGCTTGCGGAAGCACTAGAGCAAATTCTGAAAAAGCAGGGCTATGTTGTTGACCTTGCCTATGACGGTGCTGACGGGCAAGATATGGCCGAAACAGGAATTTACAGCGTAATTATTTTAGATAGGAATTTGCCGAGCATTGAGGGCGTTGAAGTCTTAAAGCATTTACGCAAAAAGCAGATTAATACGCCTGTTATTCTTCTGACGGCCAAAGACACTATATCTAACCGAGTAGAGGGCTTGGACGCTGGGGCAGACGATTATTTGATTAAGCCATTTTCAAAAGATGAACTGCTGGCAAGAGTACGCGCCCTCTCTCGCCGTTCGGAAAACTTACAGGCAAGTGATACGCTACAAGTTGCGGCTTTGCGTTTGGATATGCGTTCTTGTGAAGTTTCAACAGGGGCAGAGGAAATAAAGCTGACTGCAACAGAAGCACAATTACTAGAATTGCTCATGCGTAATCAAGGGCAAGTCTTAACAAAAGAGCAGATACTAGATCGGATTTGGGGCTTTGACAAAGAGGTAGAAATTAAGAATGTCGAACTCTATGTTTTCTATCTCCGCAAAAAAATAGACCTTGAAAAAGGCGGCGTTACCATTGCCACAATTAGAGGTGTTGGATATAGCTTAAAGGAGATTGCCGGCGATGAAAAATCTTAGGAAGCGATTTATATTGTTTAATATGATGGTAATAAGTAGCATCGCTATTATGATCGGATTGAAGTTACAAGTACAGTAGGAGTGGGAACGGCTTTTGTCGTATATTTGCCGAACAAGGCATAGAAAAAACAATCCTTGAAACGGAGCATGTATCACCTCAAGGATTGTTCTATCTGAAAACATCCCCCGCTGCAAAGACCGGTAACAAACAAGATAATCCTGCCATATCCAAGCAAAGAAATTTACAGAAGCTGTAACAAATGAAAGCAAGGCTGTGCGAGCAACAAAAAAGGCCGGGAGTTTTATACTCTCGGCCTTACCATGTATAGACTGCATTTGTGATTTAAGATAGAGGAGCAAGATACACACTTCATCCTGTCGAGATATTTAACCCGACCATATTCACAGCCACACTCACGGCATATTCGTTGATGACCTCTTTATTCTTATAGCGTCTGCTGGCTGTCTGGTTCTTGCTAAAGTGCGTAAATTCAAGAATTACAAGCAACTTCTCAAATGTATTCCTATTGCCTGTAACAACAGTGTGTCCTGTTTTTCAAGTAGAAAAAACAGCACCGGCATATGGACAGGATCCAGAAAAACGGACATTGCACGAAAAAGGCCCCCTGTTGTAGGATAAGACTACGACAGGGGGTTTTGGCATGGCAGGGAAAAAAGGAATGAAGCATTACTCGTCAGAATTACGCGAAGAAGTGAAAGCTGAATATGCAAAAGGGCACTCGGTGAAGGGTCTAAGCAGGAAATATGGAATTAGCCGTTATGCGATTCAAGGCTGGTGCGGTCTGCGCCCAGAAGTGAATGCGCGTCAGAATGCGCCGAAGCGCCGTGGGCGGCCACGACAAAGGCCCCTCACCTCCGAAGAGCGGATTAAAGAGCTAGAGCGCGAAGTCACACTATTGCGGTCTTTTCTTTACGCTGCTGGAAGGAGGTGAGATCGGCGGTAAAATATACAGTGATATTAGCCAACAAAGAGAAGTATAGCATTTCGTCGATGTGCCGGTACTTCGAAGTATCCTACAGTGGATATTACGATTGGCTGAGGCGGAAAGATGCACCAGATAAAGATGATGTACTGGGCAATCTGATTCGAGAATGTCAGACGGCTACAAAACAGACTTATGGATACCGGCGGGTGGAGCTGTGGCTGCTTCGGGAAACAGGTCTCGTAATCAATAAGAAAGCTGTGCTTCGCTTGATGCGGAAATATAATCTTCTCGCAGAGATTCGACGACCGCGGCCTTTGCACCAGAGGCAATTAAGGATGCATTTTTACGAAAACAAGCTGAAAAGAGATTTTCATACTCAGACTCCAAACCAGACGTGGCTCACTGACATCAGCTACATTCACACCAAAGAGGGCGTACTCTATCTTTCTGCCATTCTGGATGCCTATGATAATTTCATTGTGGCTTATGACATGGGAACCGTCCAAGACAATGCCTTGGTCTACCGTACAATTCAGAAAGCAAAAAAAGAGGTCGCTGGTGGACTGATCCTCCACAGCGACCAAGGCGGCCAATACGCCTCCCCAGGCTATGCTGACTTAACAAAACAGTACGGCATTTTACCCTCCATGTCAAGAGCTGGTTCGCCGCTAGACAATGCGCCGGTGGAAAACTTCTTCGGCGTTCTGAAAACAGAGTGTACCTATCGTCAGAAAATCCAGACCATCCAACATGCAAAAATGCTCATCAACGATTATATCTATTTCTACAATTTCGAACGTATCCAACTAAAACACGGCCTAACTCCGTTTGAAAAACGGAGCCAGACCCCGTAATTCCAAGTTATTCTGCGATTAGGTGCTTTTTTCACTGTACGTCCCATAGGATCCAGTCCAATCAGCAAGGTGCTGTTTCCAGTCCATTACACAGTCAAATAATACGGATACCGCTCTGCCGTTACAGCGATCAGCGCCGCCATGCGCGGGTCGAGATGAGTATCCCCGATGCGATGCTCCACCTCTTCACCGGAGGAACTTCGTACGCGGTATTTGTTATCGCCCAGCGCAACAAAGCCCACGTTTTTACTATCCCCAAACGCAGCTTCCGACCAAAAGACGGTCACCTTATCCAAATAGGGTCGTCCCGCATGGGGACAAAAAGTCTCACAATTACCGCACTCGTTGCACATGCCGTCCAGATGCAAAATCTGGTGTGTCTGCCCGAAGATAGAAGCCTCCACATGGACATTCGCCCGATTCGGGCAAACATCATTGCAAATCTCACAAAGCTGATCACAGGCGAGGCAGCGGTAGTAATCCTGCTCCACAGGTGGCAAATGCACCGCAAGTGTCCCCTTGACGCGGTAAAGCAACTCTTCTGGAAGAGGGCGGGGAAGCCGCACAAAGTCATGTGCCATGCCCTCTTTTGCCAAGATATCCTTGACTGCCACTTTCGCGTCTCCCATCGCCTGGACAATCGTGTGCGGTCCACGGCGGCAATCTCCGATCACATACACACCTGACACACTCGCCTCATTCGATGCCGTGAGCGCCGGATATCCCCTCTCATCAAGGGCTATGCCATTTTTCGCCATCGCTTCTGTCTGCACCGTCGCACCTGTTGCGGCAATTACCGTATCAAATGGGAGCGCCATGGTCTCTCCTGTCGAAACAACTGCACGGCGACCAGATTCATCGTAGTCTCCAAGTGCCATCTGCTCACAGGTGAGCATCACACCATCAAATGCAGTAGGGTTTAATAGCTCCATAAACTGCACACCATCTTCGATTGCACCCGCAATCTCTTCTCTCTGCGCAGGCATGAAATCCCTTGTCCGGCGATAGACAATCACCGCTTCCTTTGTCCCAGGATTCCGCGCAGCCACACGGGCGGCATCCATCGCCACATCCCCACCGCCAATGATGGCAACACGCGCACCAAGCAGCGCACTCGTGCCATCGTTCTCCTTTGCATCTTCCAAAAGTGTGAGGGCATCGACAAGTTGATCTGCACCCGCTTTCACGGAAGTTCGTCCTTGTCCCCAGGCACCGATGGCGATCATCACATAGTCATAGGATTTTTTGAGCGCCTGCACATCATAATCGGCATCCACACCAAAGACAAACCGCACACCAGACTCCCGCGCCAAACGATAGTCCCGCACAATCATCTCTTGAGGAATCCGAAACGCTGGAATCACATATTCCACCATCCCAAAGGGGCGCTCTCGCTGTTCCAAAACAGTGACATCCATCCCATTGCGCCGCAGATAGAGTGCCGCCGCAATCCCCCCGGGGCCGGCACCGATCACCACGGCTTTTTTGTCTGTCCGGAGCGGCGCAGGTGTCACATCATCCAAGAAGGTGTCCATTGCACCCTCGACTGTCACACGCTTGATAGATCGAATCCGAATCGGGCTCTCATAATCCATCCGCGTACACTTGCTCTGACAGGGATGGGCACAAATCACACTCGTGATCGCAGGACAGGCGTTGTCGATTGCGATGACCCGCATGGCTTCCTCTAGCTGTCCATGCCCGGCAAGCCCGATATATTCCGGTACCTGCTGTTCAATCGGACACCCGCCATCTTTGCACGGCGCTTTGAAGCAGTCATAAAACGGGAGCTCACTCTCCGTCTTTCGGCTCGGATATTCCCGCGCTGATTTGCGATAAGCGCTTTCCTTTACGATACTCTCTGTCAAGGCTTTCACTTGCGTGGGGTCGATAATATCATTCTCTTTCCCCATCAAAGGCGCAAGCAAAGCCGCCATCTGTGTCAGCCGTTCATAGCCCCCCGGTTTGAGCAGTGTGGTCGCAACGGTGATCGGATAAATCCCCGCCGCAAAAATCCGCGCAATATTTCCTGCATCCGCGCCGCCGGAATAGCTGATTGGCAGCTTGCCGTCAAAGGCTTCCGAAAGCCGCTCTGCCACGTTCAATGTCAGTGGCAAGAGACTCCGTCCGGACATGTACATCTCCTCACCTGGCAGTTCCCCTCGCTTTTGCTGCACTGGGAAGGTATTGGTGAGTTTCACGCCAAAGCCAAGTCCCAAGTCAGAGGCAAGTGCCTGTAAACGCCCAAGCATCGGCACCGCATCGTCAAACTGTAAATCCGCCTTGAAATGATGATCGTCAAAACTGAGGTAGCCGTATCCCATCTCATCCAAAAGCCCCCGCGCTGTCTTATAGCCCAGCAGGGTCGGATTACATTTGACAAAGGTGGTCAGCCCCTTGTCTTCCAGCAAATAGCGCGCAATCCGCTCAATCTCTTCTGGGGGACAGCCGTGGAGGGTTGATAGTGTAATCGAGGTACAGACACGGGGCGAAATCCGCGCCAGATCATCGTGTGTGAACCGTTCAAAGGAACCTATGTCTATATGCGTCTCAAGCCATGCCACACAAGATTGCCAGATTCTTGTCTGGGATGCATCTTTCATGCCCTCGATATACGCGTCAATCTTTGGAGACTGTATCCCCGCCAGATCATAACCCACGCTCATGTTAAAGGCAAAGTCTCGCTCCTTGGACAATCCCAGTTCCACTTGCAGTACATGGAGCGCAAACCAAGCCTTGAGATACTCGTCAAAGGCTTCCTGCACCGTGAGTTCCGTTGACCACTCCACGTTGTAACCCTCATCCTGCGCGTTGATACAAGGCTTCGGCACACAGGCACGCAGTTCCGCACCGTCCATCTTTTGGACAGTCTTAAGCTCCATAAACCGACTGCCCGCAAGATACGCTGCCACAATATTTTGCGCAAGCTGCGAATGCGGCCCCGCCGCAGGACCTAGCACTGTCCCAAGCTGCTCTGAAAACCAAGGCTTTACGCCCTCTGGTTTGTGAAACTTCCCCTTACGAATCCCAAAGATGGCCCCTTGGTCGGCGCACTCTTGCCGATTCCATTCGATCAGGCTATCAAATGGAATCGGATGCATCAAATCGCCCATGTATTCTCTCCTAACTATCAATGATTCGTAGGAGTGGGCAAATGCGTTGATGAATGTAGAGGCGATCGCCCGCAAAACGGCTGCAATCTGGACGGCGGGCGACCGGAGTCGGCCGCCCCTACAATGTACAATCAACTCCATTTGCCTACTCTATTTATTTCTCTAATTTCTGCCAAAGCCCCTCTGCATGGCGGCGGCTCTCCGCATAAATCTTTGCCTCGTCCACATCTACAAACTGCCGATCCCAGTACACTGTCCGACCGGCAATGATGGTGCCAGATACCATGGCACCGCTGAATCCGAAAGTCATGTGACCTGTATAGTTCACGCTGTCAAGCGGCGTATTGGGAATATAATCCAGCACCACAAGATCCGCTGCATAGCCCGGTGTGAGCTGTCCCATCGGTGTCTCAAAATGCCGCCCGGCGATTGTGGGATTATTGCGCAAAAGCATCCCCTGTATCTCTCCGCCTGTCGCCGCTGGATCTCCCGCCTGGTGCTTGTGGAGGATATTTGCCACCTTGAGCGACTCAAACATATCCTGGGTATAGGCATCTGTCCCAAGCCCAACCACTATTCCAGCTCTCAGAAGTCTCGGTACATTGGCACAGCCCACAGCGTTCCCCATGTTCGACTCCGGATTATGCACCACAGCCGTGTCCGTTTCTGCAAGCAATGCAATCTCACTCTCATCCACATGCACACAATGGACGGCAATGCTCTTTGCGCCCAAAATCCCATGGTCATAAAACCGTTCCACAATGCGCTTTCCATGAACTTCCAGACAATGTGCCGCGTCCGCAGGTCCCTCTGCCGTGTGGACATGAAAGCCCACACCAAGCTTGTGTCCCGCGTCTGCCGCCCGCGCCAGGGTATCCTCTTTGACGGTAAAGGAAGCATGCAGACCAAACATCGCACTCTGCAAGGGATCATCCATCCCCTGTATAGCCCGAATATGCTGCACATTTTCCTCTATAGACTCTCGGGATAGCTCCCCCCCATTGCGGTCAGACACTTCAAAGCAAAGAGATGTCCGCACACCAAGCTCTCTTGCAACGTTGGAAATCTCTTCTAGTGATCCCAGCACCGCCCCCTCACGGAAGCTGGCATGGTGATCAAACACCGTTGTCACACCAAAGCGGATGCCTTCCATATAGGTATGGTAGGCACTATAGCGCACATCGTCTAAGGTCAGCTCTCTGTCTACTTGCCACCAGAGGTTTTCCAGCACTTCATTAAAGTTGCGACTCACTTTCGCATTCCCCAGAAACATCCCCCGCGCCATGGCGCTGTAAATATGCGTATGGGTATTCACAAGCCCCGGCATAATGACTTTGTCCTGTACATCCATAAACACGGTGTTTGGATACATCGCCCGAATCTCCGCCGTATCTCCCACCGCAACAATCTTGCCATGTTCATACGCCACAGCGCCATTTTGCAGTACGCCGATTGCGTCATCGGCGGTGATTACAATGCCATTGCCCAATATGTTCATATGGTTTCCCTCCGTTCTTGCGTCTGCCCTTCGTAGAGGACGATGGCAATCGTCCCGCCCGTTCCTTGATCTTGGGCTCCTTTCGTAAAGGAGCTGTCAGCGTAGCTGACTGAGGATTGCCCTTGACCTTTCCCCTCCTTGGAGGGGTGGGTAGATTATACTATCAAGTGCAACAAGTGAATAAAAGAAGACAACATGATGGCCGTGGTGTAAAATGTAGTTACCACACAACACCTACTCCGGAGGCCATCA
>Ga0131853_10022223_pt1 | contig 11484 bp, 13 predicted proteins | sample TergutLab28metaG_FD_92764 | JGI IMG/M metagenome (GOLD analysis project Ga0131853, IMG submission 92764) | Labiotermes labralis P1 segment gut microbial communities from Petit-Saut dam, French Guiana - Lab288 P1 (version 2) (version 2) | ecosystem: Host-associated > Arthropoda: Insects >...
ACCAGTTTATCTATGATTTTTTCAATCTTTGGCTTTAAAAGTTCAGCATATCTTCTATATACGACATATTCCATTCCATATGGGTCTGGCATATCGTCTCCACCGGCTAGTTCTGCTATTGTGTAAACCCTTCTTAGGTTAAATTGTTCTTGCAAAAAAATCTTATGCCTCTCTGTTGGCACAATCACATAATTAAATTTGTGCGGTTTCACTTCTTCCAAAGTTCTAGATTTTGTTAGGGTTGCTTTAATTCCAACTGTTGTTAGGGCAAGTTTAACGAAGTTTTCTGTTTTGTCGCCTTCTTCCACATTCACACCAGCAGAAGCGCATTTAACGCTGTTCAAAAGACCACGTTCTTTGATGACGTGTTTTGCAATCTGCTCTGCCATTTTGCTTCGGCAAGTGTTTCCTGTGCAAACAAACAGAATTTTAACCATCTTTATTTTCCTGCTCCTGAACGGTCGCCCACTCCTGAAAATTTGTCGCCGTGTCTTGCTTTAAGTTTTGCAATGTTTCTTTCTGCAACATCATCGAAGTTGATTCCAAGTTCGTATGTCAAAACTGCCATATACCAAAGAATGTCGCCAACTTCTTTTGTTAGGTTTTCCATGTCTAGCTCTTTGTCGTCTCTCCAATGTTTTTTGAAAAGTTCCATAACTTCGCCCGTTTCACCAGAAATTCCAAGCAAACAGTTTACAACCTTATCTTTAAGTGTTGGAAACGGCTTTTGTGTGATTATTGCTTTTTCTTGATATTCTTTAAATGTCATCTTTTGCTCCTTAGTATTTATCTTCTATTTTAGCATGAAAAAATGCCTTTCGGCATTTTTTGTTAATCTTGTGTTTGTTGTGGTGGTCTTGCTTGAAGTTTCTTCATTTCTGCGTCGAATTTGTCTGAGTCGAATGCGTCTATGCTGAAGTCATCGTCTGAAACTGGCTTCTTTTCTTTTCCTAGATTAAACTTATCTTCTTTAAAAATGTCGTCTAAATCTATTCCTGTGTCTTCAAAGATTCCGCTTAAGTCCTTCTTCATTGCGTCTAGAAGTTCCTTATCGCTCTTGCTCTCTGTCACACTCTCTCTGTTGTTTTTTTTTTCAACAGCCTTCTTGTCGCCTTCTTTCATCAGGTCTTCATAGATTTTGTCGCCGGCTTGTTTTGCTTTTTTGTCAGCCATTGTTTTTCTGAGTTCTTCTTCTTGAGCTCTTGCTTCTTGTCCGCCTTGTGCAACTGTTCTTGCCATGTCGTGAAGCATTTCTTCGCGTTCTTTTCTTTTTCTTTCTTCTTCCTCTTCCTCAAGTTCTTCAAGCTTCTCTTCTTCTTCAAGTTCCGCTTCAAGTTCTTCTGGGTCTAGAAGTTCCGAAATATCTGCTCCGCCACCTTCGAACATTTCTGCAGCAACAACTGCTTTAGGTTCTTCAACTTTAACCTCTTCTGTTTCAACTTCAACTTCTTCTTCGTCTTTTATTTCAAACAAATCAAAGTCCATGCCGCCAAGAAGGTCTGTGCTAAACCCACCTTCAAGGTCTTCAAGACCTTTTTCGCCAAGAAGAATTTTGTCTGAAATTCCTTCTTCAACTTTTGGAGCAGCGGCTTTCTTTGGTTCTGCTTTAACTGGCTCGTCCGAAAATCCGCCAAGGTCGCCAAGTAAGTCGTCTACATCTATTGTTTTTTCTTTAGGCTCTTCAACTTTTTTTGCTGCTGGTTTTGCAGGAATATGTTCAACAGAAGCCCTAACCATGTCCACTTCTTCTTCGCCAAGGAACTCTGCTTCTCTTGTTGCAATTTCTTTTGATTTCTTTTCTTTATAGTCGCCTTCAAGCTTTTTCACACCAACAATGTCCGACGCCACAGGTTTTTTCCCTGCACTGTTTTCGCTATACGTTTTTTCTGTTGCTGCGATTTGCTCCTCTATTGTTTTTGGAGCGCTTGGCTTTTTTGCTGCACCAGCCTTTGGTTCTGGTTTTTCTTCTGGCACATACTTAATATAGTCTTCTTCTTTTGTTTCTTCAACGATTGTTTCAAATGTTTCAATAGTTTCAACTTCTTCTGCAATCGCTTCAACTTTTGGTGCTTCAATTCTTTTTACCGATGCACCGTTTAGTTCTGTCTTATCTAGAAATGTGAAACTCTTTCCTTCATAAGACTTTCCAGATTTTGAAAGGCTTGTTGCAATGATTGCTTCTTGTGTTTCAATTGCTTTAAGAAGTTCTTCTTTGTTTTCGTAGTAGATTTTGTCTTCTGCAATTTGTTCAAGAACTCTCACGCTCACTTCTTCTGTTGCAATCATAAACTGGTTGATATTGAAATTATGAACAATCAAGAATGCAATAAAAATCAAAATTCCAACGCCTGCACCAACAACTGCTGCGGCTGTAAGTTCTAGACCTGCAAGAATGAAAATTGCAATGATTGAAACAAACGCCAAATCAATAAGAATAAGGCTATATTTAACACGTCTAATCAGAACTCGGTATAATCTGCTTAGTGCAAAAATTGCACCTAGTCTTTTTTTGTTTGCAATGTTGAATTTAATTTGATTGTTTAGGTTTTTATATATCGCCAAAACTGGAAGAACTGCAAGAAAAATTGTTGCTGTCAAAAACAAAACGCTGATTGCAAGAGCAATCCAAATGTTTGGGAAAATAAAACTAAACAATAAAGCGAATGGAAGAATGATTAGCAAAAGAACCATATTGTTCTTTATGTCTGTAATACGCTCAAAATATCGCTTTCTGTTGTCTTCAATGACGAACAATTGCGCTGCTGTTGTATCGAAGCTATCTTTGAAAAATTTAAACACGCGCACTCCTTATATATATGGTCTTCTTTTATAGTGTAATAATACTCTTAAAAGGCTATTTTGTCAATATCTCTTCTCTTATATTATATATTTTACACTAAGAACAATACTTAATAAAACTAAATAAACAATAAACGGTTTAAAGCTTTTGGTTTTGACAACCCTAAGCATAAGATTGATTGCCAACATTCCAAATAAAAATGCAGAAATAAAGCCGAAAAGCAGCGGGGCGAAATCGATTGTAGGGGGCAATCCGCAGATTGCCCCGTTCGGGTTCATCTGCGGATGAACCCCTACAAGTTTAATAAGTTCAAAAAACAGCCCGCCGAGAATGATTGGAATTGCCATAAGGAATGAAAACTCTGCGGCTTCTTCTTTAGTTTTTCCAAACAGAATTCCAGCAGTTATTGTTGTGCCGCTTCGGCTTATGCCAGGCAATACTGCAAATGCTTGGGCAATGCCCATCACTATTACTGACTGTAGGGGTCGCTGTCCCCAGCGACCCGCGGGTTGCAACGGAGTGCAACCCCTACACCATTCACCTATAAACAACACCACTGCCGTAATCACAAACCCAACAATATAAAAACTTCCATAAAACACAGTTTCGAGAATGTCGGAAAAAAGCACACCAACAAGTGCAGCGGGAATTGTTGCAAGGACTAGAAACATGGCTTCTTTAGAGAATGGGTTTTTAACAAGCCACAGGACTTTTTTTCGAAAGACTATAAGCACAGCGAGCAAAGTTGCCACATGAACGACTATGCTAAAAAACACAAAGTCGGTTTCTATTCCAAAAAGTTCGGAGAACATCAAAAGGTGTCCACTTGAAGACACGGGCAAAAATTCGGTTATGCCCTGCACCGCGCCTAAAATCAGTGCTTCAATGATTGTCATGGGTTATTGTATTAAGTGGTACAATTGAAGTATGAAAAATATTGTTTTACCAGAAGGAAGCAGTGAGTTTACAAAGTTTTATGCCTCTTTTATGGACATAGACCCGAATGATGAAAAAGCACTTTTGAAGCGTGCAAATAAAGTTATTGTTGGGCTTGCGGCGTTATGTAAAGAAAAAGGTTTTGCGGCGGAGATTGACGGTGTGGTTTATTGCAAAGCTTGTGATGTTAAGAACAGACATGTTGCATCGTGTGACAAGGGTTGGGACGAAATTGAAATTGATATTATGTGCTGCAAGAGTTGTTTTAGAATTCCGGCAGATGTTTTTTGGCAAGCCGTTACGGAAGAACTTCATGAAACAATCAAGAAACTAAAAGGCACAAAAAGAAAATATCTAAATCATGTTCTTCGCTTTATGGTGGAAGGCGAAGTTGACGGAAAGAAATCTATAATCTTCTTAATTTAATGAGTTAAATCTCCAAAAAAAGCACAAAAATACATCAAAAAAAGTGGGAAATTTTTTGCTGTAAAAAAAATAGAATGTTACAATACTTGTAGTTTAATAACAAATATGTTATAATCGTCCAGTTAATGTTTAAACTAATAAAACAGGAGGAGAATAACATAAGCATATGTATGAAATACTCTATTATGAAACAGAAGCTGGAAACTCTCCTGTAAAAGAGTTTGAACAAGAGTTGATTCGCAAGCATAAAGACGCTGCCTCGGTCGCTTTAAAAAAGTATAAAGAGGAGTTGGAGAAACATGGTCAAAATATTACTAAAAAATTTAAGAGAGAATCAATTAAACTTCTTCAAGATGGAATCTGGGAACTGAGACCAGCGAACATAAGAGTTTTGTTTTTCTTTATTATTGAAGATAACAAAGTCGTATTTCTACACGCAATCGAAAAGAAAGTTGATAGAGTTCCACAAAGAGAAATCGATACAGCAATGCGCAGAAGAAAAGAGTGGTTACAAGGAGGTGCTAGATGAGAAAATTAAAAACATCAAATCAAATATGGGAAGAAATAAAGATTTCAAGTGAGCCAGCTAGGTATGGTACTGAGGCAATTGAAAAAACCGTAAGTATAATAGATAAAGTCATAAAGGCTCGTCTTAATTTGCGATTATCTCAAAATGATGTTGCCAGAAAAATTGGCCTAAAACAATCGGCAATCGCAAGAATAGAATCTTTTAGGGTAATTCCAAAAGTAAGCACCTTAATAAAAATCGCCGAAAGTGTGAATGTTTCTATTGAAGCTCTCGACTTTGATGAAAAAAAATATAGGAGTGACTTAGAAAACGAATTATACTGTTATCGTGTTCTTAACGAAATGGAAACAGAGCGCTACTCTACATTCAGCAGCCCACAGAATCTCGTATCAATCGAAGAAATAGAATTGCTAATGTCAACAACAATTAAAATAGAAAGGAGATTAAACACATGCAAGTAACCGTTAAAAAAATGGATATATTTACAAACTATATTAAATTGGAAGTTATAGAATTGGAAAACGGAAAATATGAGTTAGCACCTAAAGCTTCGGCGAAAATAGGAAAATCGAATAAAATTCCAAATCACTATGCCATTGAAGTAAACCTTTCAGTTTTAGATGAACCAACAAGACGCTTCCCTATTAACTTAGAGGTTAAGACCATCGGCTATTTCGAGATAGAAAATTCAGATGAAAATGTAGTACAAGAATTTCTAAAATCTCAAGGTCTCCAAGCTGTATATCATAATTTAAGAAATCTTATCTCAACTGTTACAGCAGCTTCAATGTTACCAATAGTAAACTTGCCGCCTTTCTTCACAGATATTGTCCCTAGAAAACAACAGTAATAAACAAAAAAGACGCGTAAGCGTCTTTTTGTTATTCCAATGTTGCTTTGATTCTTCTAACTCCGCTTGAAGATGCTTCTTCTTTTTGTATTTTGAATGTGCCGAGGTCTTTTGTGTTTTGTGCGTGTGGTCCGCCGCATAACTCCATTGAGAAGTCGCCCATGCTATACACCTTCACAATCTCGCCATATTTGTCTCCAAAGATTCCAATTGCGCCTTTTGCCTTTGCTTCTTTAACCGTCATTTCTTTAAACGATATTTTTAAACCTTTTTTGATTTGTTCATTTACAAGTTTTTCAATTTTGTCTAACTCTTCTTTTTCTAGTTTTCTGTCGAAAGAAAAATCAAATCTAAGTCTTTCCGCTGTAATATTGCTGCCGCGTTGTTCAATACCTTTGCCTAAAACTTTATTCAATGCAGCAAGCAACAAGTGAGTTGCTGTGTGAAGGTTTGTGATTTTTGGGTCGTTCCCTGCCATTCCCCCAGCATTAACTCCTGCGTTTGCAGTTTGCGATTTCTTTCTATGCTCTTCAAAAGCCACATTGAAACCTTGTTCGTCAACTTCAATTCCACGCTCTCTTGCCATTTCTTTTGTGATTTCAATTGGGAAACCAAATGTGTCGAACAGCCTGAATGCATCAACACCAGAAATTTGTTTCTTTTTTGAAATAAGTTTTTCAAACTCTCTCACGCCCTGCTCTAGGGTTTTAGAGAACTTCGAGAACTCTTTTTCTAGTTCAATAAGAATAAATCCTCTATTTTCTTTGATGTGTGGATGGCTGTCTTGATATTCTTCAATAAACTTTCCAGCAAGCACCAGCAACACATCCGGAGAAATTTTGAGTGCTCTTGCCTGAACAAGTGCACGTCTGATTAGACGTCTAAGAACATAACCCCTTCCACTGTTACTCGGAACAGTTTTAACCATATCGCCCATAATCAAACAAGATGCTCTGATGTGGTCTAGAATGATTCTTGATTGTTTAATAAAACGCATTTGGAAAAGTTGAGTTTGTTCTGGTGAAGTTCTAAACATTTCTTCGTTTGCGATTGCAACTGCATCGCTTAGAGAATGCAACGCGTTTTGGAATGTGTCGATTTCATAAACAGAGTTTAGTCCGTTGATTGCAATCAACGCTCTTTCTAGCCCCATTCCTGTGTCAATATTTGGTTTTTCAAGTGGAACAAGTCCGTTTGGTGTTTTGTTATATTCCATAAACACGTCGTTCCAGATTTCCACATATGCACCGCAATCACACGCCGGTGTGCATTTTGCAGAACAACGAGGTTTTTTTACTATAAACATTTCCGAGCACGGTCCGCACGGTCCGCCAGTTTCAAGTCCCCACCAGTTTTCTTTTTTTGGAAGATAAAACAATTGGTCGTCTTTCACGCCATGGCTTCTCCAAGCAGTTGCCGCCACCTCATCTCTAGGTGCATCAGCGTTTCCTTCAAAAACTGTAAACGCAAGGTTTTCAAGTGGAATGTTTAGCCACTGCGGACTAGTCAGAAATTCGAAAGAAAAAGCGATTGCTTCTTTTTTGAAATAGTCTCCTAGGCTCCAGCTTCCAAGCATTTCGAAACCTGTGCAGTGAGTTTTGTCGCCGATGTCGTCTATATCTCCTGTTCGGATGCACGTTTGAACGTTTGCAAGGCGGGTGCCTTGTGGGTGTTTTTCTCCAAGAAGGTATGGAACAAGCGGCTGCATTCCGGCCGTTGTGAAAAGCACCGTTGGGTCGTCTTGAGGAACGACTGACGAGTTCTTGATTATTGCGTGGTTTTTAGATTCGAAAAATCTTAGCCACATGCTTCTTAATTCTTTTGCTGTAATTTTATATGTTCTTTCCATGAATGTAGTTTAACACGGTTTTTATTTTTTTCATGCGGGTTGCCCTTAGGTGCAACCCCTACATTTTCTGTGTGTAGGGGTCGCGCCTAAGAGCGACCCTAAAAAAGAAAATTATGTTAAACTATAAGGTAAAGAATTGGAGGTGCTATGCATCAAGCGTTATATAGACAGTTTAGAAGCAAGACATTTGAGGAACTAACCGGGCAAGAACATATTGTTAAGATTTTAAAAAATCAGATTGCAAGTGGAAAAATTTCACACGCTTACCTATTTAACGGCGGACGCGGAATTGGAAAGACTTCTGTTGCAAGAATTTTTGCAAAGGCAATCAACTGTTTAGGCACGGGTGTGAAGCCATGTTATAAATGCGAGCAGTGCAAACTTAAAGATATTGAGAATCTAGATATTATTGAAATCGACGCTGCTTCCAATAATGGTGTTGACAGCATAAGAGAACTTAGAGAGACTGTGAAGTTTCTTCCAGTGAATTCTAAATATAAGGTATATATTGTGGACGAGGTTCACATGCTTTCCGACGGTGCGTTTAACGCATTTTTGAAAACACTTGAAGAGCCACCTTCTCACGTTGTGTTTATTCTTGCTACAACCGAAGCGCATAAGTTGCCGGCGACTGTGTTAAGTAGATGTATGAGGTTTGATTTCAAGCAGCCAACAGTTGCGGAGATTTCAACACTGCTTAGAAAAGTTTTGACTGATGCAAAGATAACATTTGACGAAGAAAGCATTGAAGCTATTGCTGAAGCGGCTGATGGAAGTTTTAGGGATGCCCTATCTATTGCAGACAGCGTTGCAGCGGCAGGAAATATGAAGCTTGAATCAAAAGCTGTTGTGAATATGCTTGGAGCGATTTCTAAAAAAGAAGTTGAGACTTTGGCAAACGCTATTGTTAAAAAAGATGAAAAGAAAACAGTTCAACAGGCAGAGAAGTTGTTATCTGAAGGAAAAGCTGTTTCTGCGCTTATTAAAGAACTTATGAAATACTTTAAGAACATTGTTCTAGAGCATGCGGCAAAAGGAACAAGAGCCGATGCGCTTGTGTATGCGTCACTTGAAAAACTGGCTGAACTTGAGGTTGAGCTTAAAAACACACTCAGCCCAAGATTACTGTTTACGGTTTGTTTAATAAATACAATAAATACGAAAGGATAGTATGGAAGAAAAAGAAGAAAGAGTTGTAAAAACAGTCGAAGAACTTACCGAAAAAGAGTTTATTGAGTACCATATGGGTAATAAGTTCGGACTTCTTGGTGGCGAGCTCGGTAACAAGATAGTTATACGTATTTTGTTTTATATATTTTGGGGTTTTATGATGGCACTCATTCAATGGCTCTTCAATGGTGCTAACATAGAAAACATCCTATATCCTGGTCTAATAGTAGCTATAACAGGTGCAGTTGCTTTTGGTGGACTTATGGAGTTATTCAGATGGTTAACATTAAGAAAAATAAAAAAAAGGTATACTGCCCTGCATATAGATAAAAAAGAAGACTAAACAAAAGAACGCCAATCGGCGTTTTTTTAATCTCTGTGATAACCGAGCACAACGCGTTCGATGGCGTTGTAGTCTTTTCTTATGGTTACATCTTTGAAGTTTTTTTGGCTCATCCATGCGTGGACTAAACCTGATTGCTTATGCCCTACTTCAAATGCAAGCAAGCCGCCTGGTTTTAGATAGTGAATGCTTCTGTTGATAATTCTTTCATAAAAATAGTAGCCACTTTCTTCTCCAACGAGTGCCAACTTAGGGTCGTGGTTTTTCACTTCTGGCTCTAACTCATTATCAAACTCATATTCAGATATATATGGCGGGTTGGAAACAATCACGTCAAACTTTTCGTTTATGCTTTCAAAGATGTCGCTGATTCTAAAATCAATATTCACTCCATGAAGTTTTGCATTCTTCTTTGCAACTTTTAGTGCCTTTTTTGAAATGTCTGTTGCAACCATTTTTACTTCGATGTTTTTAAATGTTTCTAGTTCTTTTGCTAGAGTGATTGCAAGAATTCCGCTACCTGTGCCGATGTCGAGGATTTTGATGGTTGTAGGGGTCGCATCACTATGCGACCCAGGGCTGCATGGTGATGCAGCCCCTACGTTTTTTATGCGTTCCTTAATTCTAATCAAAACCGCTTCAACCAAAGACTCTGTGCATTGCCTTGGGCTTAGGACGTGTTTGTTCACCATAAAATCTCTGCCATAGAAATTCTTGATTCCCATAATTTTGCAGATTGGTTCGTTTTTTGAAATACGTCTATCTATAATCTTTTGGCATTGTTTTTCGCATTTTGAGTTTAGTTCATCATCTTTCTTAGCAAGAACTTCGCCGATTGATTTTTGCATCAAGCAAGAAAGCACAACTTCTGCGTCGCGTTCTTCTTTGCCGGCATTCTTCAATTTTTCTTTCTGTGCTTTTAGACAGTCTGATATTTTCATAAATTTATTATAACACAAATAAAAAGGGTCGCCCAACGGTCGACCCCTACATTTCTTATTTCTTTGCTTGTCTGATTTTTTCGAACCTTGCAAGTCTTCCGCCACTGTCAACAACTTTTTGAGTTCCTGTATAGAATGGGTGGCACTTGTTGCAGATTTCTGTTTTGATTTCATCTTTGCCACATGCACTCTCGTTAGAAAAACTATTTCCACAGCTGCACGCAACTGTCACTTTCTTAACTTTTGGGTGTGTTCCTGGTTTCATTTTTATGCTCCTCTTTTGCTGGTTCCAACCAGCTATTTACATTGATTAGTTATTGTACATCATTTTTAAACTTTATGCAACTATCTTCTAAATGATAGCTGATAGATTGAGAATGCCGCTCCATCTGTGCCAAGTTCCATAACAACTGCTGGGTGTCGCCCGTCATCCATTGCTGCTGGTCTTAAAACAATTTCGTGTGCTGCGGTGTTTAAAGCACCAAATGTGATTTCAACTCTATGTTGAATTTCTCTTGTTTGATTCTCTGCCACATAGAATGCAATTGTGTTTACGTATCTTTCTTCAGCGACGCCTGTTGCGTTTGGAGTGCTCCTCACAAAAACACGCATTGCAAAATAGCCAGCTTCTTGGCTTCGGACATTGAAGTCCATTCTATATACATATCTATTTCTTGAAAACTGTCTAATTGGGTCGCCCTTAACTCTGAATGCAATCTCTTCATATTCCCTGAAGTTATTTGCATTTCTGTTTGTGAAGTTAGACATCTGCGAAGTTGAAGCAGTTCCGTTTGCCCAAACTGCAACGTTGTTTGTCAAAAAGTCTGTCGGTGCCATGCGGCTCATTCCTCTAAAACTTAGAATAATCACAATTGTTATAATAATCAAAAGAAGAGCAACAACAATTCCTTTAAACAAGTCTTTTAGGTTGATTGATGGCAACATCAAAATTCCATCGACTTTTGAATATGCCCTTTGTTTTTTTCTGTTGATTCCAAGCTTTCTGTCTAAGTCTTTAATCATGTCGTCGCTTCGCTGTTGTTGTTCTTCGGTGAAGGTTTTTGGCTTATCAAAATAAGGCGTGTCTTTTCGCTTTTGAAGTTCTTCTGGTTTTTTCTTAAGTTGTGGGTTTAACTTTACGCCCATTGGTATTATTTTACCCAAAAAATTCAAATTCCCATAATAAAAAGCATAACATTGGCAATACATTTGTTATGGACATTGTAATATTCTGTATTGGCACAGATAAAGCAACCGGCGATTCTTTTGCCCCACTTGTTGGAACAATGCTCCAAAGTTTAAATATAAATGCATATGTTTATGGAACGCTTAGAAATCCAATCACTGCAAAAAACATTCATCACTGGTATTCTGTTGTGAGAGCAAAGCACCCAAACAAAAAAATTCTTGCAATAGACAGTTGCCTTGGAAAGGCCGCAGATATTGGAAAGATTTCCATTCAATCAAAAGGGCTCACTCCTGGACTTGCTGTTGGAAAAAATCTTGGCGTGTTTGGAGACTATAGTATTTTGGGGTTTGTTGATGAGCTTACAACAAATCAATATGCCATATTTAAAACACCACTTGGCGTGGTGTATGAAATGGCTGTGAAAGTTTCAAATATGCTTAAAACTGTGCTG